>Ga0172375_10000356_pt1 | contig 73265 bp, 58 predicted proteins | sample LakKiv1m_FD_114537 | JGI IMG/M metagenome (GOLD analysis project Ga0172375, IMG submission 114537) | Freshwater microbial communities from Kabuno Bay, South-Kivu, Congo - kab_092012_11.1m | ecosystem: Environmental > Aquatic > Freshwater > Lake | place: Democratic Republic of the Congo... | reverse complement strand
GCTGATCTTGCAAATCGTGCACGTACAAAAAAACTTACTCCTGATGATATTTCAAACGGAACTTTTACAATTACAAATTACGGTGTGTTCGGAACTATATTTGGTACGCCAATAATAAATCAACCTGAAGTTGCAATACTTGGAGTTGGTGCTGTTCAGAAAAAACCTGTTGTAATTGAAGTAGATGGGTCCGATACTTTTGCAGTAAGACACATTATGGCATTAACACTTTCACACGATCATCGTTTGGTTGATGGTATGTTGGGCGGAATGTTCTTGAAGAGTATTAAAGAAACTTTAGAAAATTTTGAAGGCAATTTATAGGTCTAAGTCATTGCGAGTCCGTGAGGACGAAGCAATCTCATTTTATTTAACAGATCACTTCTCCCGATAAATCGGGATCGTGATGACAATATAAAGTAATTATGATAAATCAACACCAAAGAGCGTTTAAAGAAGAAGCTGAAAAATCCAATAAAGATTTAGGCAAAAGACCAGATTGGTTAAAAGTACGTTTGCCGATTGGAGAAAATTACTCCGATGTTAAAAATCTAATGCGCAGACAAAAACTTAATACTGTTTGCGAAGAGGCTAAATGTCCAAATATTTCAGAATGCTGGAATCATCGCACTGCAACTTTTATGATACTTGGCGATACTTGCACACGAAGCTGCGGCTTTTGTAATATTAAAGTTGGAATACCAAATGAACTTGATATTGAAGAACCAGAACGAGTTGTTCAATCTGTTGTTGAATTAAATCTAAGACACGTTGTAATTACATCGGTAAACAGAGATGAATTAAAAGATGGCGGATCAACAATATTTAAAGAATGTGTTAGATTGATTCGTGAACAAAAACCTGATTGTACAGTGGAGATTCTTATTCCGGATTTTAAAGGTGATGAAGAATCATTTAAAATTATATTGCAAAATCCGCCTGATATTTTAAATCATAATATGGAAACTGTTCCAAGACTTTATCACGCAGTTCGTCCGCAAGCAAAGTACGAAAGAAGTTTAGAACTTATAAAATGGTTTAAATCAAAAGGATTAAAAACTAAAAGCGGAATAATGGTCGGCATTGGTGAAAAACCCGAAGAAGTTTTAGAATTAATGAAAGATCTTGTTGCACACGGATGCGATATTTTAACTATCGGCCAATATTTGCAGCCGACAAAAATGCATTTACCTGTTGATAGATTTGTTACTCCGGATGAATTTAAAATGTATAAGGATGAAGGTTTGAAAATAGGATTTAAGATAGTGGAATCATCACCATTAGTTAGAAGTTCTTATCATGCTGATGAACATGCAAGAGCTATTTTTAAAGTAGATTAATAACAATTTATTTAAAGGAATTTTCATTTATTCTTAACTTTAATCTGCTTATTTTAACACCTCGAAAAATCTATAAAGTTAATTATCGAATATTTTTACTTAATGAAGATTAAATTCACTTTCTTTATCCTGCTGTTTCTTATTTCTTTATCAATAAGTGTAATTGCTCAAGAAAATCAGACCATCCTTGCAAAAATGATGGATGATGACAATTCTAAATTTACCAGTATTGGAAATATCGGTTTAACATTAACAAACTTTGGAACTTATGGCCATGGTTTTTCATTATGGCCAGATCAACCAAGTTGTGAATATCCAAAAGGTTCTGGTATTGAGCATGTTTTTGACGGTGGTTTATGGATTGGTGGAATAATTCGTGGTAACTCCGAGCCATTTGTAACTACAGGTGCAGTAGATGCAACCTCAGTTGCGTCCAGAGGTGGTGGATTTGAGTTTACTAATAAATCTGGTGAAAAAGTTTTGGAAAGATCTGCTCTGTTTGATTCTCCATTTTTTCAACCGTCTGCAATCTCGCATCAGGATTTTGTAATGAATTACACGGACTCCAACACTGTATTAAGTAATGGTGAACCTATTACAGGTCATAATCCGCTTGGATTAGTTATACATCATGAAACTTATGCGTGGAATTTTCCTTTTGCAGATTTTTTTGTGATAATGAATTACACAATTAAAAATACATCCAGCAAATTTATTGATAGTGTTTATGTTGGCTTGTGGACTGATGCAGTTGTTCGCAATACAAGAATTACCGGCAGACCGAGTGGAAGTGCATTCTTCAACAAAGGCGGTAACGGCTATAATGATTCTATTAAAATTGCTTATGAATTTGATTCAAATGGTGATCCCGGTTTTACAGATAGTTATCTAGGGGTTCAATATTTAGGTTCAGAACCAAGGCTGGAAGATAAGATTTTGATTCAAGGAGATTCAATTTCTACCGTAAATTTTGTGAGCTGGCAATTTAGAAATACAGATGATCCAAACTTTTTTGCACCTCAGGATGACTTAGGAAGGTTTTCAAAAATGCAAGGTTATTTTGGTGGATCAAATCGATGGAAAGATGGAATTAATCCTTCATCACTTAAAACTCCATCTAACAGATCAATATTTTTATCTAATGGTCCTTTTACAACTATCGCTCCCGGTGATTCTATCAATGTAGTTTTTGCAATTGTTACAGCAAAAAAATATGGAAATGATCCAGCTTCACTGGACACAGAAGAACAAAAAGCTAATCTTTATATAAATGCAGATTGGGCATTGCGTGCTTATTACGGTGAAGATAGAAATAGAAACGGTGTGCTCGATCCAAATGAAGATCTTGATGGTGATGGAGAAATTACTAGATACATTTTGCCAACTCCTCCAACAACTCCAAGAGTAAAAGTTGTACCAGATAATCAAAAAGCTACAATCTTTTGGGATAGGCGAGCAGAGTTTTCTATCGATCCTATTTCCGGAAAACAAGACTTTGAAGGTTACAAACTATACAGAACTCAGGCAGGATTTGATTTAACTCAATCGCAGGATCTCCAAAATTCATTAGTGGTACTTGCAGAGTTTGACAGCACAGGAAACAGCATAGGTTACAATACCGGATTTTCTGAAGTCAGATTGGATGAGCCTGTGACTTTTCCAAATGACACAACAAAATATTATTACAGATTTGAAATACCGACATTACTCAACGGATGGCAATATGTTTTTTCTGTAACTGCATTTGATGAAGGAGATCCAGAAAATGATCTTGATGTTTTAGAATCAAGTTCAATCGCAAACTATGAAAGGATTGTTCCCGGCACCCTGGCAGTGGAAGATGAAAATATTGAAATAGGGGTCTATCCTAATCCATATTATGCAAATGCGGTTTGGGATGGAAGTTCTGAAAGATTACGCAAACTTTATTTTTATAATCTGCCATCGGAGTGTGAAATAGTAATATATACTTTGGCAGGCGATATTGTTAAACAAATAACTCATACCGCTTCAAGTAATGGATCAGATACAAGATGGTTCCAAAATTATGCAAGTGATGGAAAACAGCAATTTGCCGGTGGTGAGCACGCTTGGGATCTTGTAACAGATAATGATCAGGCAATTGCTACAGGGCTATATTTATTTACTGTAAAGAACAGTAAAACAGGTGATATTAAGACAGGAAAATTTTTAATTGTTAAATAATTAGGAGACTAAAATGAAAACTAAATTTTACATTCTGTTTGCAATTCTTTTCATCTCATCGATGAATTTAATTGCACAAACTTATCCGGAAGTATCCATTAGAGATATCCAGTATCAACATCCGGATTCTTTAATTACCATTGGAGATAGACCTTCACCATTGAACGGCGATACAGTTACCATCACAGGTATCGTAATGAATCCAACATTTACAAATGGAACCGCAACTTTAGTATCTGGTGCACCCGCGGTTCATTTGATGGATACAAGTGATACTGAATACGGCGGAATACTTGTAAGATTTCCAAATCCATCAAGTGCTGCATTTAATGCTCTTGACTCTGGTACAGTAGCAAAATTCACAGGAATCGTTAGCGAATTTAATGTAACAACACAATTTAATCTTATAGAATTTGATGGTTCTACAATTTTTGATTTTAGACCAAAGAGAACACCTGTACTACTGACATTGGATTCCCTAAATATTTTAGGAAGTCCTGAAGGCAATCTTCTTGCAGAAAAATGGGAAGGTGTTTATGTTGAGGTAAGAGATGTAACTGTTGGTTCAAATAGCATTGGATCAGGAGCGTTTTCGGTATTTGATTTAAACAGTACCGAAGTAAATGTGGGCAATGAATCTGCCATCATCCGCAATGCAACGCCGCCTCAGCCCGGCACAAGGTTAGAATATGTCCGCGGATATATTCAAAATAGAATTAGCTTTGGTGGTTTAACTAATATGATGATTATTATGCCTGTTGATTCGACTGATATAAAGGTTGCACAATTTCCACCGCTAATAACAAATATTGTCAGGGATCCAATCCTAGTTGCACCTGGACAGGATGTAACTGTTACAGCAAAAATAAAAGATGTAGATGGTACTGTTGCTAATGCAAAATTATACTGGAGAAAAAATTCCGGTGTTAACTTTGAAGTTGCAATGACTAATCTTACTGATACAACATTTCAGGCAATCATTCCTTCTCAGCCTGACTCGTGTGTAGTCGATTACTTTTTAACTGCAACTGATAATCAAGGAAATACTTCCACAACTCCATCAGATACGGCTCGAAACAGATATTTTTATTTAGTTCTTGATAGACCTCTTACAATTCAGGATGTTCAGTACAGTCCGTTTGGCAGCGGTTTTAGTGCTTACAATAATTATGAAGTAACAGTAAGCGGCATTGTAACATCTGATACTTCAGATATTCCGCTTGGTCCTCAGGTTATAATTCAAAATGGTACTGGTCCTTGGAGTGGAATAAGAATTAATGGTACCGAGACTTTAAATTTTGTTAAAGGTGATAACGTAACTGTAACCGGAACTGTTGTTGAGAACTTTAGCGTTACAAATATAAACGGTATAAACAGCTCTGCAAACTTTACTTTAAATTCTCCAGGAAATCCGTTACCAACCCCTGAAGCAATCTCAACCTCTGATATAAACTTTAAAACAAGCGGAACAATTTCAGCAGAACAGTGGGAAAGTGTTTTGATTAAATATTCAAATGTTTCAGTCACCGATGAAAATGCTGATGGTGGTGCCGGTCCAAATGTTACTGGTAATTCTAACTTTGGCGAAATACTTGTAGCCGATTCAAGTTTAATTAATACCAGAGTTGAACTTCAGGATGGAAATCATCAATATCATAACTTCTGGGAAGCATCTTTAGAATTTGTACCAACAAGAGTTATGGTTGCAGATGTAATGGATGAATTGATTGGAATTATGTACTACTCATTCGGTAATTATAAACTTATTCCAAGAACGGATGCAGATTTTGTAAACTACTCAGTTGATGTTGAAGATGATTTTACTTCAATTTATGAGTACAATCTTGAACAAAATTATCCAAATCCATTTAACCCAAGTACAAAAATAAATTACTCACTTCAGGCAGAAGGCTTAGTAACTCTTAAAGTGTTTAACATACTTGGACAGGAAGTTGCAACTCTAATTAACGACTTCCAAACAGCCGGGTCTCACACAGTAAATTTTGATGCAAGTAAACTTTCATCAGGAATTTATTTATATAAGATAGATTCAAATGGTTTTACTCAAACTAAAAAGATGATGCTCATTAAATAATGCACAATGAACTGACATATAATTTTATTGTTGTCATCTCGAATGAAGATAGAAATCTGAATAAAATATTTCAACAGATTTCTCTTGATGGCATACAAGCCTTCGAAATGACATCTACAAAAGCAATGTGTAAGAAATGAAAACTGAGAAACATTTACTAAAATATTTCTTACTCCTGTTTACAATAGGGATAATATCTTTTTATTCTTGTTCGGAGGAATTTCCGGATCAACCAAACGGAAATATTCCTCCGGATACAGGATTGTTTTTATATCCTGATTCCACGGTTACGCAGCAGCCGAGCAGGTTAACCGTTCATTGGTGGGGTGATGATCCTGACGGATTAATAATTGGCTATTATTTTAAGTGGGAGGGAATTGAAACAATATGGACATTTACCACAAAGAATGATAGTACTTTTTCATTACCAATTGGATCTTCAGATACAACTTATAATTTTTTGGTATCTGCAGTCGATGCGCAGGGAAATGGGAAATATGATCTAAATGTTTTCCAAAATGGAATTGATTATGGACCGGAGCCATTCATAGATAAAAACAACAATGGTGTTTTTGATGAAGGTGAATTTTATTATGATTTAGGTTTGATTGATCCAACACCTGCATCAACTTTATTTCCGATTAGAAACAGTGCGCCGGTTTTAGAATGGAATGAGTTATCATTTTTACCTGATACTTCTTTTCCGGTAATAACGGTAGCATGGAATGCATCTGATCTGGATGGAGATGAATCTATTACCAATATTCAAATAGCATTAAATGATACAAACAATTTTGTTTCATTACCGGGTAGTGTAAGATTAATCACTCTTCGCGGAATTAATTTTAATTCAAGTAATCCGGAAATAGAAATTTTAATTAATGCCTCACCGCAAAATATCCATCCAGAAAAACTGCAAGGATTATTATTAGATGGTGATAACAAAATTTTTATTAGAGCTGCCGATCTTTCAGGTGCATCATCTGAGATAATTCAGTTACCTGATACTTCATCAACCTGGTTTGTTAAAAAGCCAAAGGGAGAAGTTTTAATCTTTGATGACTTTAGGGGCACATCAACATCTGATTTACAAACTACACAGTTTTATAATCAGGTATTCTCGAATATGAATGGCGGAGTTTTAGCTGAAAAGTTTGATGTTTTTGATCTTGCAAAAAATTCTATTGCATTTGAATCCGTTACACTTCTGGAAACTTTAAAGTTATTTAAATATGTTTTTTGGTATTCTGCTTCAAATCCAAGACTAGATTTATTAAATATTGTAACAGAAAAGTACAATCAGGCTGGCGGTAAAATTGCTTTCTCAATGACTTTCCAGGATTCAAGTTCAACTTTCTTATTTGATCTATCATCACTTCAAGGATTTCTACCAATCGACGGGGTAAGTCCAATTTTAGGGAATGGGTTTTTATTATTAGGTGCAGATATTCTTCCTTCAACGCAAAATGATTTTCCGGTTTTAGAAACTTCAGTAACAATTTCTTTTGCAAGATCATATACACCTAACAATATTATAGCAGAAAATATTTACGATCTGTTTGATAGAAATGGTGTTGGGCTTGGCAATATTGCTTTTAGAACTACAACAAAAAATTTATTTTTTATTGGGATGCCCCTTCATCAATGCAATGGTGGACCTGCAAATGTGCCAGCCCTATTAAGTAAAATCTTTTTTGAAGATTTTGGAGTCACTCCATGATAAAAAGATTTACAATCCTGCTGATACTTCTTAATTCATTTTTAATTTATTCTCAAAGTACTGGAAATCTTTCGGGTATTGTAAAAGATGCAAGTAATGGTGATCCTCTACCGGGTGTTAATGTTATATTAAAAGGTACTTACTACGGTGCCGCTACAGATATTAATGGAAAATTTAAGATCAGCAACATTTCCGTTGGAAGTTACAACGTTGATATTTCTTTGATTGGATACAAAACGGTTCAATACACAGGAATTCAAATCGAAAATAATAAAACTATTGAACTTGATGTAAAACTTGAAGAAACTGTTCTTACACTTGATCAGGACGTTGTGGTTATTGGTGAAAAGCCATTAATGGATGTTGAGGAAACTCAAAGTAAGAAAACAATTTCCAAAGAAGAATTAGATATAGCTGTTTTAGAAAATATAAATGATATAGTTACACAGCAATCTGGTGTTGTAAAGTCTGATAATGCTATTCATATCCGCGGTGGTAGATCGTATGAGAATGCTTTTTTGCTTGATGGTGTTTCTGTTCAGGATCCACTTGCAGGTACAGGTTTTGGTTTGCAGCTTTCTGCAAATGCTATTGAAGAAGTTGAGGTTATTACCGGCGGATTTAATGCTGAATTTGGACAGGCTACCTCCGGAATTGTAAATGTAAAAACAAGAGAAGGTGGTCAGAAATATTCAGGTTCTATCTCTTATAAGCGTGATTACCTGGGGGATAAATCTTCTTACCATGTTTTCAACATTGATATCGTTGAAGGAAACTTTAGCGGTCCCGAACCAATTACATCATTCATTTTACCTGCATTAGGATTGCAGATACCAGGTGAGTTAACTTTCTTTGGAAGTTTTTATACAGGTTTAACGGATGGAATAACGCAAGGATATTATAAACCAACAGCCAATCAGTTAAATTCATCTATCTTTAACGGGACACAATTTGCACCAAAGGCAGAAAACAATTGGTTTTGGCTTGCTAAGTTGACGTACAAATATTCGCCCACTCTAAAATTTTATTATTCATTTAATCAATCGGTTAACATTAATCAGAACTCACAATCTTTACAGTCAAATCTCGAGTATGTTGAACCGAATCCTGGTTACCAATATAATTTTCAAAATATTTTAGATAACGCAAATACATTTACTCATAATAACATTTATAACTCATTCGGAATTACACATACCCTAAGTTCATCAACTTTTTATGAATTGAAAGTAAACAGTTTCTTTACAAATCTACGTGCAGATGCCAACGGTAACGATTGGTATCTATACAATGAGCCAAAGGATATTGTAAACTTTCCAATCGAATATTACAATTTGGACAGAGACACAATAGGTGTTATCCCCGGTGATGGATTCTGGGATGTTGGAAATCCATATACATGGCGTGACCATTATTTCCAGGAATTTTCGGTGCGTGGTGATCTTACAAACTTCTTCGATGAAAAAAATAAATTTAAAGCCGGTTTTAATTTCCAATTTCAGGAAATGCAGGTTATTGATATTTATAAACCATGGATTGGTGATCTGGGTTTGAATAATGATATTTATAAAGTTTATCCGGCAGTCGGATCAATGTATGCTCAGGATAATATAAATTTTAGTGGAATGATTCTAAATTTTGGATTAAGGTTTGATTATTGGTTCCCCGGCAAATACGTTGATGACGCAGTAGCAAATCCAGATGTTGTAACTATCCCCGATGAAGTAAGAGATAAGTATTACGAAGATACTTATGCTTGGTTTGGCGGCAGAAGATGGAAGGGAAGATTAAGCCCAAGATTGGGAATATCTCATCCTGTGTCAGATAATCAAACGTTGTTTTTTTCTTACGGACATTTTAGCAAGTGGCCCAATTCTAAATTTGTTTATGCAAAATTAGATCCTTTAAATGCACAATCATCATTTCAACGATTTGGTAATCCAAACTTAAATCCTGAAACAACTGTTGCATACGAACTTGGTTTAAAAACTCAGTTTTCGTCCGATGATGTTTTTACTATAACCGCTTACTATAAGGATATTTTTGATTATATAAATACTAAAACAGCAAAAATTGTATCACCAAGATTTTCAACTCAAAGTTTTATCACTTATGTAAATTCAGATTATGCTCGTTCACGTGGAGTTGAATTAGAGTATCGAAAAAGAATTGGAAAGTGGTTTAACGGGATTGCTTCCTTTACTTACGCAATCGTTACTGGTAAAAGTTCTTCTGCGGATGAAGGTGTATTAGTATTGCAGGGCGATCTTAAAGAATCAATAAAAGAACAATATGTTCCCTGGGATAGACCTATAACAGCATCGCTCTCAACAAGTTTTTATGTTCCAAGGGGTGAGCCCCTGTTTGGTTTAGCACCAGGTATTTTAGATGATTACAATCTTTACTTAAGATTCTTTTTCCAATCAGGTAAGAGATACACGCCTGCGATTTTTACTGGCTTTGTTGATACTGATGGAAGAGCTGAGTATGAGACCGATTTTAATAATATAAATAGCAAAATTGGAGATGACTGGTACTGGTTGGATTTAAACTTTGAAAAGTATTTTCAATTAATGGATTTAAAGTTCTCACTTTTTGTTGAGGTAAATAATCTTCTTGATAGACAAAACTCTGCTATTATTAATCCTGTTACGGGCAGAGCGTATGAATATGGAGATGATCTGCCGGCAAGTTTAAATGATCCGCGTTACCCTGATGTACAGGCACCAGTTCTTGCATATCCATATAACCCTGCAAGATATTTAACTCGCAGAAATATAAAATTTGGTGTGAGTATAAGATTTTAATATGAAATATATAATTACAATAATTTTTATTGCGTTAAGCATTTCAGAAATTAAGCCGCAGTTATTTCCTGTGCTTGGTGAACAGCGTGCAGGAATATCAACCGCACAATTCTTAAAAATTGGTGTTGGCGGTAGAGCCACTGCAATGGGCGATGCTTTTGTTGCAGTTGCAAATGATGTTTCCGCTCTATACTGGAATCCAGCAGGTCTAACTCAGTTTTCAGAAAATCAGGTTATGTTCGCTCACAATCAATGGGTTGTGGATATTAATCACGATTTTATTGGTGCAGTTTATCATCTTGATGATGAAAATACTTTTGGTATTTCGTTAACTTCACTTTCCATGGATGAAATGAAAGTAACAACTGAATATGCACCATTTGGTACTGGAGAATATTTTGGATTTAGTGATCTGGGAATTTCAATATCGTATTCAAAAAAGATGACAGATCAATTTAGTTTTGGTGCATCGCTTAGATACATTGAAGAATCTTTAGACAAACTTAAGATGCGCGGAGTTATGATAGATCTTGGTACTTATTATTGGACTGGATTGGGGAGTACAAGATTTGCCGTAGCTGTAACAAACTTTGGAAATGATCTTGCCCCAGACGGTGAAGTGGTACTTGTTGGAAATAGAACGAATTCTGAGTGGCAGTCATTTTCACCTCCAACCATGTTTCGCATTGGATTTGCACTTGAACCTTATGAAGATGATGAAAACAGAATTACAACATCCATACAGCTTAATCATCCAAATGATAACAGTGAAAATGTTTCTTTAGGTGCAGAGTATGTCTGGAATAATATGTTCTTTGCTCGTGCCGGATATAAAATAAATGTTGATGAACAAGATTTTACATTTGGTGCCGGAGTAAACGTTCCGGTTAGCATTGCTAATATCAGCGTGGATTATGCATTTGCAAACTTTACAAAATTAGGATCAGCACACAGATTTTCAATTACACTTGGCTTATGATAAAAATTAAACACATTAAACATTTCGTATCAATTTTAATTCTACTAAGCATAACTTCCTGTTATGATAAATTTGATATTACGCAGTTTGATACTGATGATCCGGGAAATATTGAAGGAGATACAATTTATATTAAACTTAATCCCGACTGGGAAGGGTTTAATCATCCGGAAGATATAATTATAGGAAGAGAGCCATTAATTTATGTTGCTGACACAGATAACAATCAAATTGTTATGCTTAATCTGGATGGACAACGATTAAGTTCTCGTTCAATAAAACATCCTGTAGCAATTGCGGAAGATTATGAATTGAATCTAATTGTCTGTGCACAGTTTGATACATTAGGACAAACATTCAGTGCGGTATATAAAATTGATTTAGTTGCTTCAAATCATGATTTAGCAACAGCACCGATAAAAAGAATTTTGCCGCAAACTTCTGATCTTAACAAGCCTGATAGAAAATATACAGGTGCTGCAGTATTTTATGATAACTCTTATTTGATTGCCAGAACAGGACCAAATAATTCAAATCTTATAGATCCTGATAACTCGCTACTGCGTTTTGAAACAAAGAATGATGGATTGACCGATACACTTATTGGAAGAGTTCCTTTGCTTTCGCCAACTAGTACCGGAATCTTATCTGTAAACAATGTTAGCTGCATAAAATCCTTTAATAAAAGAAACTTTGATATAGTTGTCAATCTGGTTGGAGAAAATAGCTTTAAGACACAGTGGTTTAGATATGTTTCATCACAGGATTTTACAGGTTTCGAAAATAATTTAACTCCTGCAGCAAGTGATATAATGACGCCGGGGTTTTTCTCTACACCGCAAGGATCTGAAATTGATCCTTCAGGTAATATTTATGTCGCTGAAACTTCAAGAGATAGTATTTACAAATTTAATTCATTCGGAGATAAATTAATTGGATTCGGCGGACCAAGAGTTTTTTCCGAGCCCTATGCAGTAGCATTTTTTGATAAAATACTTTATGTAGCTGATAGAGGTAATAACAGGATACAAAGATTCATTTTATCAACGGATGTACAATGAGAACACTTAAATATTTTTTCGTTTCTACTTTTCTTGCAGGATTTCTTTTCCCGCAGTCTATCATCATTAACGAAGTATATAACTCAAGCGGAAACAACGAATGGCTTGAATTATTAGTAGTGCAGGATAGCCTTGATATAAGGAACTGGGATATTAGAGATTTTAACAGCAGCGGCGTTGCACAATTGCCTCTTGCATTTACCAATAATTCTTTATGGAGTAATCTAAAAAAGGGGACTATCATTGTAGTTGCAAGACCAGATAATTCTTTTTCAGAAGATTTAGACCCAAGTGATTATTTATTGATTGTTAAATCAAGTAATGCACTGTATTTGTCTGGTAATGTTTTTTTATTTGCAGGAAGTTCTGAGGCAGTTCAAATACGAAACGCAACCGATACACATATTTTTGGTGTTTCTTGGGGTGCATCTAATGCAGGCAGTTTGCCTAGCCCAAAAGTACATTTTGCCAGCACATCAATCAGTAATACATCCACATTCTTTAATGGAAGCGATGTTTCCCAATTAACATCTACAACAAACTGGACGCAAAATGGTACATCGTCTTTAGGAATTGGAAATACACCTGCTAATATAAATTGGATACTATCATTAAGAGCTCGTGTTGAAGGATCAGGAACTGTAACACTTAATCCACAAATAGTTTCCGGTGATTCAGTGATCAATTTAACTTTTAATTATAAAAGAGAATCTCAATACAATATCAATAAATTAAAAATTGTTTTTCCTGAAGGATGCACCTGGTCGCAAAGCAGTGGCCAAATATCAATTACAAATTTTACTGCGTCCATTTCAGTGACCGGAGACACTATTCTTTTTTCCAATGTTAATTTTCTTGATGATTCAGTTCTAATTTCAATTAATGATGTAACATCTCCAATTTTTACAGGCAAGTATAAATTCATTTTTCAATCAGGTATAGATTTACTTTTGGGTGATGTCAGTCCTTTTCCTATACTAACAGTTTATGGGGCACCTATTCCTATAGCAGAAGCAAAGATAAATGATACTAATGGAATTGGAATTAATTTAGGAGACTTAGTAACGATAAGAGGAATTGTAACCGTAAGTAATCAGTTTGGAAGTCCGAGTTATATTCAAGACAATAGCGGCGGCATATCTATTTTTGGATCAATCTTTTCTAATGCAGTACAGCCCGGTGATGAAGTATTGGTCTCCGGAACGATTACTCAATTTAATGGATTAAACCAGCTTGAATTACCTCTGCTTCATTCTATTATAAGTAGCGGCAATACAGTTGAACCATTGCTAACGACTGCATCAATGCTTAGTGGAGATGGTGTAAGTGGTATCGAAAATTATGAAGGAAGATTAGTCCGAGTTAATGGAGTTTTGGTTACAGAATTAAACGGAAGCACATTAAGCAACTGGGCATATAAAAATTATATGTTAACTGGTTCAAGTAGTTCTGATACTGTCCAAATAAGAATAGATAACGATACTCAAATTATCGGAATGGTAGCTCCCGCCGGCAGGTTTGATGTAGTTGGAGTCTTAAGTCAATATAAAACTGCACTGCCATTTATAGGTAATTATCAGCTAATGCCGCGCTTCTCATCCGATATTATTTCAGATGGACCAATAATTGAAAGTTTTCCTGAAGAAGTTGATCTAACCCCAACTTCCATTACTTTAGAATGGAGTACAATCAATCCAGGCACTTCAAGAATACGTTATGGTACTACAACTAATTATGAACTTGGAATAGTTGAACCTGATAATGATTTAAGAAATATCCATAATGTATCAGTAAGTGGACTTGATGCAGCTAAAATTTACAACTTACAAGCATTTTCAGTTGCCGATTCTGATACGAGTTTCTCAAGTAATATTATTTCGAGTACAACTTCAACATTTCCCACGACAGGTGAAATTAATGTTTACTTTAACAAAAATGTGAATTCAAGTGTTTCATCAGGTGTTGGAGCGAATGAAAACGCAAACTTTTCAACATTACTTATTCAAAAAATAAATAATGCCAAACGCTCTATTGATGCAGCACTATATAGTTTAAGTGGAACTGTAGGTGCTAATATTGCAACTGCGTTAGTTAATGCAAAAAATCGTGGTGTTAAAGTAAGGGTTATTGGAGAGTATGATACAAGAACAACGGCACCCTGGACAACATTAACTAGCAATGGCATCCCATATATAAATGATTCTTATGGGATTAATGATGGTAGCGGATTGCATCACAATAAATTTTTTGTAATTGATTACCGCGGCGGCGCAGCAGACAGCGTATGGGTTATTACCGGTTCATGGAATCCAACTGATCCGGGTACAAACGATGATAGACAAAATTTAGTTTTAGTTCAGGATGTTGCATTAGCAGGAGCATATACTGTTGAGTTTCAGGAAGAGTGGGGAAGTAATATAGATACTCCTAACTCGCAAAATTCAAGATTTGGTTCAAGAAAGTTAAATAACACTCCGCATAATTTTGTTATCGGAGGAGCTAAAGTACAAAATTACTTTAGCCCGAGTGATGGAACCACATCAAGAATCGCAAAGACGCTTAGCAAGGCTGAGAAATCAATTAATGGTGCTTTAATGACATTAACAAGGCGAGATTTAGCTGATACAATTATTGCAGTTAAAAATCGAAATAGAAAAGCACGTTTAGTTTTAAGTAACGATACCGATTCCGGAACTCAATTTTCTTACTTACAATCAAACGGAGTTGATATCCGATTAAAAGGATTTACAAACGGTTTGTTGCACCATAAATATGCTATTGTTGATGCAGAACCATTTGGATATACACCTTATGTAATTACCGGTTCACATAATTGGTCTTCATCTGCAGAAAATAGCAACGATGAGAATACATTAATAATACAAGACTCTCAGGTTGCTAATTTTTATTTACAGGAATTTGCGGCAAGATATTATGAGGCGGGCGGTACAGATTCTATCAACATTGTTACAAGCGTAGATGAATCAGAGTTTGTAACTCCAACTGAATTTTCTTTATTGCAAAATTATCCCAATCCATTCAATCCGGTTACAACAATTAGATTTGAGGTACCGCTTTCTCAAAAAGTTGAAGTTGTCCTATACGATATTCTTGGGAGAAAAGTAAGAGAATTATATAATGATATTGCGCCCGCAGGTATAATTACAATCGACTTTAAAGCGGATGATTTAGCAAGTGGAATGTACGTTTATCAGTTGAAAACAAAGGATTTTTCTATCTCCAGAAAGATGGTCCTTTTAAAGTAATTTCTTAAAAATTTGTAAAAAAAAGCCTGTTTGGCTAATTTTAAACCTCAAAAATTTATTAAAAAAGGTAACAGAATGAGCGAGTTAAAAGGAAAAATTATTCAAATTATTGGACCGGTTGTGGACATAGAATTTGATGGCGGGCATCTGCCGAAGATTTTTAACGCTATCAGAATTCCTCGAACATCTACAGAAGGGAAAAAAGAAGATTTAATAGTTGAAGTACAGCAGCATCTGGGTGAAAACAGAGTTAGAGCAGTTGCTATGGATTCTACCGATGGTTTAGTAAGAGAAATGGATGTCTTTGATACAGGGGAACCTATTTCGGTTCCGGTTGGACCTGCTACTCTTGGCAGATTAATAAATGTTATCGGTGATGGGATTGATGGTCTTGGTGAAATTAAAGCTGAAAAAAGATATCCTATACATCGTCCTTCTCCATTATTCAAAAATCTATCAACACAATCTCAAATGTTTGAAACCGGCGTTAAAGTCATCGACTTAATGGAACCTTATAGTCGTGGCGGCAAAACAGGATTATTTGGTGGTGCAGGTGTTGGAAAGACAGTTATTATTCAGGAGTTGATTCACAACATTGCAAAACAGCACGGCGGTTATTCAGTTTTTGCTGGTGTTGGTGAAAGAACCCGAGAAGGAAATGATCTCTGGCTTGAAATGAAAGAATCAGGAGTTATTGATAAAACTGCACTAGTATTTGGTCAGATGAACGAACCACCGGGAGCAAGATTACGTGTTGCACTTACAGGTTTAACCATTGCAGAGTATTTTAGAGAAGAAGAGGGAAGAGACGTACTTCTTTTTATAGATAACATTTTCCGTTTTACACAAGCTGGTTCTGAAGTATCTGCACTTTTAGGCAGAATGCCATCAGCAGTTGGTTATCAACCAAACCTTGCTACAGAGATGGGTGCACTTCAGGAAAGAATTACTTCTACAGATAAAGGCTCAATTACTTCTGTACAAGCCATTTACGTGCCTGCAGATGATTTAACAGATCCTGCACCTGCAGCAGCATTTGCACATCTTGATGCAACAACTGTGTTAAGCAGGCAGATTTCAGAGCTTGGTATTTATCCTGCTGTTGATCCTCTTGAATCAACATCTAGAATTCTTGAACCAGGAATACTTGGACAGGAGCATTACGATGTTGCAAAAAATTGTAAAGAAATTCTTCAACAGTATAAAGATTTACAGGATATTATTAACATACTTGGTATGGATGAGTTATCAGACGAAGACAAAATTGTTGTTAGAAGAGCTAGAAGAATACAAAGATTTTTCAGCCAACCTTTTTTTGTTGCCGAAGCATTTACAGGCAAAGCTGGTAAGTATGTTAAATTAGAAGATACAATTCGCGGCTTTAAAGGAATCATTGATGGCAAGTATGATGATCTTCCAGAATCAGCATTTATGTATGTTGGAAGCATTGAAGAAGCAGTTGAAAACGCAAAGAAGATGGCTTAATAATGGCTGAATTAAATCTTGAAATAGTAACTCCATCTAAATCAGCCTTTAATGGTGAAATAAAATCTATTACTGTGCCCGGCACTAAGGGAAGATTTCAGGTTTTAAAAAATCACGCTCCGATTTTAAGCACATTTGATGTTGGGATGATTAAAGTTGATTTAACGGATGGTAAATCTAATTATTACTCCGCTGCGGGCGGAACTATTGAAGTGCTGGATAATAAAGTTCTTGTACTTGCTGATTCGATTGAATTAGTTTCTGAAATTGATGAAGAAAGAGCATTAAAAGCTAAGCAACGCGCTGAAGAAAGATTGGCTGAAAAAAGAAACGAAATTAATGTTTCAAGAGCAGAAACAGCTCTTGCAAGAGCAATAAATCGATTAAATGTTAAAGAAAAGTATGGTCAATAAGTAACCTGTTATCTTAACGAATTTAAAAAGCGAGTTAATAACTCGCTTTTTGTTTTTAAATTAATTCAAATATCCATCATTCATAATAATTCTTTTTACAGTTTCAGCTCTATCAACTTTATCTTTTAGCAATGTGAAATAATTAATTAAATAACTTAATCTTTCATTCTCATTTTTTATAATTAGTAATTTCTGCTGCTGCTCATAAGTTAAGCCAGATTTTTCGGCAATCTTATACGATTTAAGCTTTGTGCTTTTCAGATTATTCCAAAACGCGTCTTCCAATTTATAATTTGCTAACTCTACAATTTCTTCAAACTCAGATTTTAATTCATCATTCAGTCGCGGATCAATCATAATATTTTCATCCTCGTACTTTTCAACATCTGCAACATAATATCCATCTGGATGAAGAGACGGAGAATTGATTAAAAATCTTTCAACTCCCTGAACCACAATATCAAGTTCACCGTTAATATAAGTTTTAAGGATCTGGGTTACTTTTACATAAACTCCAACATCAGAAATATTTTTATCGATTGAAGCCACTATACCAAATCCTGAATTATCCGTAAGACATTTTTGTAAAAGAATTTTATAGCGTTCTTCAAAAATATGTAATGGATATTTTGAATCAGGGAATACGACTAAGTTTAGTGGGAAGATTGGGATTGTATTTTTCATATGATAAACTAAAAATTTAACAGGAATAATGGAATAGTGGAGTGTGGAATAATCTAGTTTATTATTCCATCACTCCCTATTTCCTATAATGCATTAAGCTTTAGAAAAAAGTTCATTAACTTTATCCCAGTTCACAACATTCCACCAGTTTTCAATATAATCTAGTCTCTTGTTTTGATATTTCAAGTAGTATGCATGTTCCCAAACATCTAATCCAAGAACCGGAGTGCCTTTAACCTCAGCAACATCCATCAAAGGGTTATCCTGATTTGGTGTAGAAGATACTACAAGTTTTCCATCCTGCACTACTAACCAGGCCCAGCCAGAACCAAATCTGGTTGCAGCAGCAGTACTGAATTTAACTTTAAATTCATCAAAAGAACCAAAAGCAGAATTGATAGCATCTGCAATTTTACCCGATGGCTTACTGCCGCCGTTTTGTTTCATTAAAGTCCAGAACATAGAATGATTGTAATGACCGCCACCATTATTTCTAACTGCAGCGGGAAGTTTTGAAATTGAAGCGAACATCTGTTCAAGAGTTTTTCCTTCATTCTCTGTACCTTCAATTGCTTTGTTAAGATTTGTAACATAAGCGTTATGATGCTTTGTATGATGAATTTCCATTGTCATCTTATCGATGTATGGTTCCAACGCATCATAAGCGTATGGAAGTGAGGGCAATTCAAATTTAGCCATAGTATTTGTACTCCTTATGTGATTATTAATATTATTTAATTGATTTTCTACTTTACCAAGAACGGTTACTGCTGGAATAGCCCCCAAGGCATAAATAAATTTTCTTCTTTGCATAAATTTATCCTTTCAAATTAAACACTAAAAGACTCACCACAACCACAGCTTTTTGTTGCGTTGGGATTATTAAATATAAATCCTTTTCCATTTAATCCATCTGAAAAATCTAATTGAGTGCCGGAGAGATAAAAAAGACTTTTACCATCAATAAAAAGTTTTACTCCTTCTTGTTCAATAACAGAATCACCCTCACGAGTTTCAGGATCAAAGCCTAACGTGTAAGTTAAACCGGAACAGCCGCCGCCTTTAACACCAACTCTTAATCCAAACTCCTGAGTTATTTTATTTTCATCCATTATTCGCTTAATTTCTTTTACGGCTTTTTCTGTTATAGTAATATCAGAATCAATTTGTGTGTTGCTCATTGCATACCTCAATAAATTATGTTAGTTGTTTAATGTAATTTGTTCAATGTCAGATAAAAGACTGTTTGAAATCAATCTTTGTCACAAAAAACTAAATCGTAACGCAGAATTTATTCTGCGGATTTTGTAATCTAATAAACTCTATTTTTACTAGTACAAAATCTTAGATTAAAGTCTGAGCTACTTTAATATTTCTTTAAAAAGAAAAAGGATCCCCAGGTTTTGTGGTTACAAACTCGGGATAATTTAATTTCCAACCTTGATTGCTTGTCTTAATAAGAATACCCTGTGTTTCATAAAACCCTGCAAACTGTTTTGAAAGATAAACAAGATTATTTTCTGTGATCGCTATTCCTTTTTTATCAAGAAAACTTTTCACACCATATTGAAAATCTCTGTAGAATAAGTTTGAGTTATGAAAAATTGGAAACTTTGCTTTTAAGTAACTTAAAAAAACTTGACTCTCATTTTTTAAGTCATTGAAAAGACTTGAAATATTTTTGTTTGTCATGATTGTTTAACTATTTGTTTATTGTATAGTGATTTATTTGTATTAAAAGTTCTTAGCTTATTTACTGCATCGATTACTCTCTGAGAAGCATACTCAATCTCTTCGCTTATATTAAATCTACCAAAACCAAACCTAACAGAACTTAAAGCCTGATCATCTGTTAATCCGATTGCTTTTAGAATTCTGCTTGGTTTTGTTGATCCGGAAGAACACGCGGATGAATTTGAAAATGCTAAATCTCTCAACTCAAGCATTAGTTTATCGGCACGAACTCCATCAACAAAAAAGTTTAAGTTGTTTGGCAGCCTGTCTTTCATACTTCCGTTAATCGAAATACCATTAAGATTTGATACGATCTTTTTATAAAATTTATTTCTTAAAGATATTGTATGTTCAAAATCTTTTGTCATTTCTTCACTACAAATTTCTATTGCTTTACCAAATCCAACAATGGCAGGAACATTTAAAGTTCCCGGTTTAATGGAGCCTTCCTGGCTTCCGCCAAATAATCTTTTTGCAAGCTTTGATTTTGGATAATTATTGTTAATGTACAAAGCCCCAATGCCTTTCGGTCCGTAAAGTTTGTGTGCCGTAAAGGAAAGAAAATCGATATTCATTTCATAGACATCAAACTTAATTTTTCCCACAGCCTGAGTAGCATCAACATGGAAAAGAATATCTCTTTCTTTACATAATTGTCCGATAGACAGTATATCGTTAATCGTTCCTATTTCATTATTTGCAAAGATGATTGAAATCAGTTTTGTATTTGTCCTGATTTTAGAAGCAATTCTATCCGGGTCAACACATCCAGTTTTATCAACATTAATAATAGTTACATCAAATCCTTTTGATGCTAAATGATTTAAAGATTCTGTAGTCGCGCTATGCTCTATGTTTGATGTGATAATATTAAATGATTCGGGACTAACATTCTCAGTCAATCCTAAATGCACAAGATTGATTGATTCAGTTGCACCGCTTGTGAAATAAATATTTTTAGAATTGACTTTTATAAAATCAGCAATGAGATCTCTTGCATTTTCGACAGCACTTTTAGCAATCCATCCAAAAGTATGATTGCTTGAAGAATTACCAAATCGATCCTGCAAATAAGGAAGCATTTCTTCCAAAACTCTTGGATCAATCTGAGTCGTAGAGTTATTATCTAAATATATTGGAGTTTTTATCTTCACTAGATTATATGAGCTAACTTAGTTTCATAAAATACTTTATCAATTTTTTTCTGAACTTCAGCTAGTGGATCCCGCAATTTGCAACAATCAGAATATGAGCAATCACTTTTAGCGGGTTCAGTTCTTAAACAATCCGTAATCTGGTAACTTGGCTCAACAGCTTGAATTAAATCAATCAAAGAAATCTCTAAAGGATTTTTCTTCAGTGTATACCCACCTTTTACACCTTGATATGAAATAGCAATATTATTCTTAGCAAGATTTTGTAAAACTTTAGCCACTAATTCGAAAGAAATCTGATAACTTTCTGCAATTTCTTTAGCTGTAACAGCGCTTCCATGGTTTTTTATAGCCATATAACGGGCTGCCATTAATGCGTATTCGGATTTCTTTGATAGTTTTAACATAAATAAGACTAATATAGTCGGGTATAAACTTATGAGAAAAAGAACTTAATTGCAAATTAGATGTGATTAAAATCCTAAGAGTTGTACAGATTCTTTAGCAATGTTTACAAGCGGTGTAAAGTAAACACCAAGAATCAAAACAGGTGCTGCAAGTAAAAAGATTACAATATAGTTTAATGGTGCAAGCTGAATCTCAACTGTTTTTTCTGATCGAACCAAAAACATAGCTTTTAGAACGCGAATGTAATAGTATAACGAAACAACGGTATTTAATAATGCAATTACAGCAACTGTTATCATATTTGCATCAACGAGTGCGATAAAAAGATAAAGTTTGCCGACAAAACCTGCAGTCGGCGGAAGTCCGGTAAGAGAAACTAAGAATACACCAAGAGCAGTACCGAGCAATGGAAGTGAATAACCAATACCTTTGTAATCATCAATTTCTTCTGAATTAATTTTATTTGCAATCAACATCACAACATAAAAAGCACCAAGATTCATAAAAAGGTAAACAGAAAAGTAAACTAATACTGCCATCAAACCCTGATCAGAAAGAACTGCAACACCAAGCATCAAGTATCCAGCGTGAGCAATACTTGAATAGGCTAACATTCTTTTAATATTATCTTGCCACAATGCAGCAAAGTTTCCGAATGTCATTGTAATGATCGAGAAAGAAATTAAAAGCAATTGCCAATCGATGTAAGAAAGCATTTGCCAGTAACCTGATTTATCAAGTCCCTGTGCAAAAGTAATTTTTAAGAATCTGATTAGAACTGCAAATCCAGCAGCTTTACTCGCAACTGATAGAAATGCAGTAATTGAAATTGGTGCACCTTCGTAAACATCAGGTGTCCAGAAATGAAATGGAACGATCGATATTTTAAAACCAATTCCTGTAAAGATCATTAATATTGACATCAAAATAGTTAACTGAGTTGCAGAAGGGAATTGGAGCAGTGAATTTATCTCGTGCAAATTAGTACTGCCTGTTATTCCGTAAAGAATTGAAATTCCGAACAGCATTATACCTGATGAAGCCGAACCATAAATAATATATTTAAGAGATGCTTCGCTGTTTCTAATGGATGTTTTTACAAATCCAGCAAGCACATAAGATGATAATGAAAGTAATTCTAAAGAGAGATAAATAAGAATTAGATCATTTGCGGAAACCATAAAGAACATCCCTATTACCATTCCGAAAATCAAAGCGTAATATTCGCCGTGTCTATCGGGACAAGAATTAACTTCCTGAGATGACATTGAAAACAAGACAATGAATGCAGTTGTAATAAGAATTAATATTTTGAAGAAAGATGAAAAATTATCTAAGGAAAGAAATGTATGAATTCCTGCAACTGAAAAAGCAGATTTTGGATCTCCAAACTGAAGAACTACAAAAGCAAAAGTAATAACTAATCCTACAAGTGATATGAGCGGTAAAAATCTTTTGCTTTTATTAAATATCAAATCAAAGACGACAATAGCAACTAATGTTAAAGCTAAAGATATTTCGGGCAAAATTGCCAGAAGGTCTGAAGATAAGTTTGGTAAAATCAATGTTATCACTTTATTAAAAATTAAAATGCGTTTAATGAACCATAAATAACTTGGGCATCACTAATAAACTTAACCATTGCATTTGCAGAAGCATTCATCAAATTAAGCATAGGTGATGGATAGACTCCGAGAAATATTACTATAATAGTTAATGGAACGAGCATTAAATATTCACGTGTTGTAATATCTGTTAAATCTTTCCATTTCTCATTTAGTGTTCCAAGATAAACTCTTTGTAATGTCCACAGCATATAAGCCGCACCCAATAATATTCCAAGAGTTGAAATGATTGCTAATATTCTGGTAGTGCTGTTTCCAAATCCACCAAGAAAAACTAATGCTTCCGAAATAAATCCGCTTAAACCAGGTAATCCAATTGCAGCAAAGAATGCTACAGAAACAAATCCAGTATAGATAGGCATTTGTTTGCCTAATCCACCAAAAGAATCCAGATCTCTTGTATGTGCGCGATCATAAACAACACCCACTATAAGGAAGAGCATTGCAGTGATTGTTCCGTGGTTAAACATTTGAAGCACTGCGCCGGATATTCCCATTGTGTTTAGAGCTGACATTCCAAGCATTACATATCCCATATGCGAAATTGAAGAATATGCAATAAGTTTTTTAAAATCTTTTTGAGCCATTGCCGCAAGTGCACCGTAGATAATGTTTATCATTCCAAACAATGCAATGTACCAGCTTAGTTGATATGTTAATTCAGGAAATATTGGATATGAAACTCTTAGTATTCCGTAAGTTCCCATCTTTAATAAAACTCCAGCAAGAATAACGCTTATAGCTGTTGGTGCTTCGACGTGTGCATCCGGCAGCCAGGTATGGAAAGGGAACATTGGTATCTTGATTGCAAATCCGATAAACAATCCTATGTAAGCTATGAATCTTAAATTGTTTGGATTTAGCGGCGATAAAATTCCAGTCTCTGTGTAGTTAGCGTGATTCATCAATTCTAATAAATTAAATGTAAAGACTCTTGTTCCGTCTGCAAGTGTTTCCATTGAACTGAAATACAAACCAATCATAACCAATAGAATAAAAATACTTCCAAGCAAAGTATAGAGGAAGAATTTGATGGCAGCATATTCACGTCTCGGTCCGCCCCAAATACCAATTAAGAAGTACATAGGAAGCAGCATCAATTCCCAGAAGATGTAGAATAAAAAGAAATCCAGAGCAACAAATACGCCCATCATTCCAGTGTTCAGAAGCAGGAACATCGCAAAATATCCTTTAACTGATTTATCAATAGTCCAGGAAGATATTGTTGCAATAAAAGTTACAATTGCAGTTAGAAGAACAAGCGGAGTGCTCAATCCATCTACACCAAGAAAATAATCTATTTTAATTTGTCCAATCCAGGCGAAACCGGGAATATCAATCCATCTAAATTTTTCTATGAATTGAAATGAACTTGCATCGTTTATTCCGCCAGCAGCGTAGTTAAAGTTCATCAATAAAACAATTGATAGAACAATTTGTATTGCCGTTACGATGAGTGTGGTAACCTTGATTGATAGTTCTTGCTTTTTGGGAAGAAGCAGAACGATTACCATTCCAACAATTGGAAGGAATGTTAATAATGATAGTATAGGAAAATTATTCATGGTTATGTTACCTGTTTTTCAAACTTTATACTTAGAATAAAAAGAGTAAAATTATTATCGAAAAAATTACGAGCACAAGATATGTTTGAACTTTTCCTGTTTGAACTCTTCGGAAAATCAAACCAATAAAACCGCTTATGTATGCCATTAAGTTTACAAGACCATCAACTACAATTCTATCAAATCCACCAGTAAAGAAAGCTAATCTTCGAGTTACTTCTGCTGAACCGTTTACAATTCCATCAACTACTTTAGCATCAAACCAGGCGATGATTTTGCTTAGACCAAGCAAACCCGCTACAAATGTTTTATGATAAAATTCATCGAAGTACCATTTGTTTAAAGAAAAATTATAGAGTGGTTTGATTGAGTTAGCTAATTTTTCAACATCAACTTTTTTCCACTGATAGAAAACAAATGCTGTTAAGATTCCTGCAAGTGCAACAAACAGTGATAGAAACATTGCCGGGTAATGAGCTGAGTGCATTGCTGCGGTATATTTTTCAGAAAACGTAATTTCACTATGAGATGAATTATGTTCAGCAGCCTGCTCAGTTTCAGTAACTACTTTTGACTGCATAAAATCATAACGTGTGGAATTTGGAGCATGTAATTCTGCAGAATTTATCCACTTATTAAAAAACCATCCTTGATCTGCACTAAAAGGATTTGGTGTATAAAAAATAAAAATTGAAAGCATTGCTAAAACAGCAAGAGGCATTGCCATTACAAAAGGAGATTCGTGTGCATGCTCAAATTTATGATGATCTCTTGGTTCACCGTGGAATGTTATAATGATTAATCTGAACATATAAAATGCTGTCATCAAGGCAACTAAAAATCCAACGATCGCAAAAATCCAATAGCCTGTAAGTGATCCGAATGCAAATGTGCTTGCAAGTATTCCATCTTTACTTAAAAATCCTGATGTAAGCGGTATACCTGAAATGGCTAGTGATGCAATTAAAAATGTTGCATAAGTAAGTGGAAGCTTCTTTCTCAATCCACCCATATTTCTAATGTCTTGCTCGTGATGCATAGCGTGAATAACCGAACCGGAACCAAGAAACAAGCAAGCTTTAAAGAATGCGTGTGTTACAAGATGGAAGAAAGCAAATTTGTAAGCACCAACGCCAAGAGCCATAACCATATAACCCAACTGAGAAACAGTTGAGTATGCTAAAACTTTTTTAATATCGTTTTGTGTAAGTGCAATTGTGGCTGGAATGAATGATGACAACATTCCAATTACGGCAATGAACATCATTGCATCTGCAGTTAATAATCCAAATATTCTTATCGTTAGATAAACACCGGCAGCAACCATTGTTGCAGCATGAATCAATGCACTAACAGGTGTAGGACCTTCCATTGCATCGGGTAACCAAACGTGAAGAGGGAACTGAGCAGATTTTCCTATTGCGCCCATAAATAATAGAATGCCTGTTATGGTTAACCAGAAATCAGAATTGAATGGAAGTTTACCAGCGCCAATTGCTTGAAAGATTGTGTCGAAAGAAAATGTATTGTAGGTAAGAAATAAAATTAGAATGCCTGCAAACATTCCTATATCACCAATCCTATTTACTAAGAATGCTTTTTTACCAGCATCAGAAGCTGATTTTTTCTCAAACCAAAATCCAATTAAAAGATAAGATGATAATCCAACTAACTCCCAGAAAATGTACATCATCAAAATGTTGTTGGTTAGTACTATACCGTTCATTGAGAAAGTGAAAATACCAAGGTAAGCGAAGTAACGGTTATATCTTTCATCACCTTTCATATATGCGATTGAAAAGTAATGAACGAGTGCGCTTATCAAAGAAACAACAAAAAGCATAAGCACTGTAATGTTGTCTAGCAAAAAACCAAGTTTAATAACTAATGTATCAGTTAATCGGAACCATTCTAATTCAGCGACAATTTTATCATCAATAAAATAAGAGAGCTTATTAAATACAAGAACAATAGATGCGATAAGAACTACAGAGATAAGAAAGACTTCAAACAAATAAATAGATTTTACTTTTTTGCCAAACAGCAAAGTAACAACAAAACCAAGCAGCGGCAAAAATAAAATAGCGAGCGAAATATTTATTATACTGTTTTCTGTCATTACTAATCTTTCAGACTATCAACTTCGTCTATATTTACTGTTGATAAAGTTTTATAAATATTTAATACGATAGCTAAAGCAATTGCAGCTTCTGCGGCGGCAAGTACAATTACGAACAATGCTATCAAATGTCCCTGCAAACCAAAATTGCCAAATCGTGTAAATGCAATAAAGTTAATGTTAGCAGAATTAAGAATTAATTCAACACCCATCAAAACCATAATTGCATTTTTTCTTGTAACGATAGCGTAAATTCCCATCGAGAATAATAATGTGCTGACAACTAAAAAGTGATTTAATCCAACTTCAATCATGTTTCTCTTCTCGCAATCGATGCTGCACCAATAAGTGCAATCAAAAGAATTATTCCTAAAAGTTCAAATACAAGAGCGTATTCCTGCAAGAGCATTGTTCCAAGAGCTGCTGTGGTTGGAAGTGGTGCATCAGTTGGAAATGTTTTCCAGGTTGAAGTAATTAATGCAGCCAATAAAGAACCAGATAACAAACCAACACCAATTACTGCGGGATAAATATTTATTGTTCCTGTTTTGATTTCAACATTGGTAATCTTGTTTGTTAACATAACTCCGAAGAGTAATAAGATTAATATTCCGCCTACGTAAACGATTAGCTGCACTATTGCTACAAAATCAGCACCGAGTAAAACATAAATTCCAGCAACACCAAAAAAAGTAAACAATAAGAAGAACGCTGAGTAAACGATATTTCTGTTTGTTACAACAAAGAATGCAGATAAAACAGTTATCGCAGCAAACAAGTAAAATATAAAATCGTAAACATTCACTTTATTTTTCCTCTGGCTGATCTTTTTTAATTTCAGGTTTTGGTTCGGATGCTGCTTTTAATTTTTCAGCTTCTTTTTCAGCATTAAACTTTGCAAGATTGTCTCTTTTCTGTTGCCGTTCTTCCGGAGTAAGAGTAGCAAAATCATAAACCAATTTATTTCTTTCCCATTCAGAAAATTCATAAACATCAGTCATGTAAATACACTCAGTGGGGCACGGGAAAACACACAATTGGCAATAGCAGCATTTGGCAAAATCTATTGTAAAGTTTGTAACCCAAAGTGCTTTCTTTTTTCCGTTTGATGTTTTACCGAGATCTTCACCTGGAAGTGACTTTGTAGTTTCTATCTCTATGCAACTAACAGGACAAGCTCTTGAACATTGATCACATCCGATGCAATCATCCATGTTAACATATAGCCTGTTGCGTTCTCTTTCGGGAAGCTGTGGTTTAACTTCTGGATATTGAATAGTAACAGATGGAACGAACATATGTTTAAAAGTAATCTTCATTCCAATAAAGATTGTTGCAAGTGCCGAGTATATATTTCCGAAATATTCTTTCATATCAAACTTTTATAGAAGCGTAATCAATCCGATTATTATAAGATTTACAAATGCAATTGGAATTAAATATTTCCAGCTTGCCGCCATTAATTGATCAACACGTAATCTTGGTAAAGTCCATCGAAGCCACATCTGTACAAAAACAAAAAATATACCTTTAATTGTAAACCATGTAAATTGTTCGATTGGTATCAGCCAGGGTGCATTGAACAAATCCCCAAGATATCCAACAGGTGATTGATATCCGCCTAAGAATAATGCAACTACAATGGCAGATACGGCAAACATGTTTGCATACTCGGCTAAGAAGAACATTGCGAATTTCATCCCTGAATATTCTGTATGATATCCAGAAACAAGTTCTGATTCTGCTTCAGGTATATCGAAAGGTGTTCTGTTTACTTCTGCGAGTGTGCTTATGTATATGATAAGAAAACCAGTGAACATAAATGGTATTAATAAAAACTTTGATAGTTCAGTTCCTGGACCACCAAAGATATACCAGTTCCAGGCGTATCCAGTTTGCTGTTCACTTAGTGTGTGTAAACTCATTGATCCGCTGATCATCACCAAACTTAATGCAACAAGTATAGTTGGAATTTCATAACTGATTATTTGTGCAACTGATCTCATAGAACCAAGAAGCGAATATTTATTATTGGATGCCCAGCCTGCCATTAAAATTCCTGCTACAACAATTCCTGTAACTGCAATTATATAGAATATTCCAAGATCAACTTCGGTTCCAATAAAAATACTTGTGAATGGAATTGCTGCAAACGCTGCATAGCTTCCAGCAAAAACAATTATCGGTGCAAGATTGAATAATAACTTATCGTTATCTTTTGCAACAATATCTTCTTTTTGTATTAACTTTAGAATATCAGCAATAGTCTGTTTCCATCCGTGCCAGCCGGTTCGCATTGGACCAAGTCTATCCTGCATATGTGCAGAAACTTTTCTTTCAAGATATACCGCGAACAATGCAAATGGTAAAATAAATGCAAACAGCGGAAGTATGCTTTGTATAGTTCCAGCAATTATACTTGCAGCCGTTGAGTTACCGAACAGATCAACTAAAAAATCGTACATCATCTGTCAATCTCCCCTAAAACTATATCGATACTTCCAAGAATTGTAACAACATCAGCAACCATATAGCCTTTACACAATTCATTTAGTACTTGCATACTTACAAACGATGGTGCTCTAACTTTAACTCGATACGGACTAGTTGAGCCATCACTTATAATAAAGTATCCCAAATCTCCGCGTGGATTTTCAACTCGTGCATAAACATGCCCAACAGGCGGTTTAATTCTTTTTGGAATTGCAGATTGCACATCACCTTCCGGTAATTGATCTAAAGCCTGTTCTATTATTTTACAACTTTCTTCCATCTCTAAAACACGAACGTAATATCTGTCCCAGCTATCGCCTACAGTTCCGTATTTCCCTTCACCAACGGGAATATCATAATCAAATTTATGATAAACAGAATAAGGATCTTCTTTTCTCACATCCCATTTGATTCCTGAGCCGCGTAAGTTTGGACCTGATACACCGTAATTAATTGCTGTATCAACAGGTAAAATTCCAACGTTTGCCGTACGATCTATAAAAATTCTGTTGTGACTAAGAAGATCATTTACTTCTTTTAAATTTGGTCTAAATTCTTTAATAAAATCACGAGTTTTTCTGATAAAATCCGGATGAAGATCGTGAGATAATCCGCCAACCCATATGTAATTATAAAGTAGTCTTGCGCCGCAAGTCATTTCAAATAAACTAAGTATTTTTTCGCGATCTCTAAAGCAATAAAGAAAAGGAGTAAATGCACCTATATCAGCACCGTAAGTTCCAAGTGCAACAAGATGTGAAGAAATTCGCTGCAGCTCAGCCATTATTACTCTAATGTATTCAACTCTTTCAGGAACCTGAATGCCTAAAAGTTTTTCCATTGCAACAGCATAACCAAATTCATTTCCCATTGGAGATAAATAATCCATACGATCTGTATAGGGAACTATTTGGGGATAAGTCATTGCTTCACAATGCTTTTCGAAACATCTGTGCAAGTATCCGATATGCGGAATTACATTAATAATTATTTCACCTTCCAAGACAAGTTCAAGTCTAAGCACACCGTGAGTTGACGGATGCTGAGGACCCATGTTTAATACCATTTCTTCAGTTCGCATTGCTAACATAATTTTGCCTTAGTACGGTACTTTCATTCCTTGATAGAATTCAGGATTTTCATAATCTTTTCTTAGTGGGTAGCCGGCATCCCAATCGTATGGCATAAGTATTCTTCTTAAATCTGGATGATTTAGGAATATTATACCAAATAAATCGTAAGCTTCACGTTCGTGCCAATCAGCAGCTTTCCAAACTTCTGTAACTGTAGATACTTCTGGTTTATTTCTGTCTGTTGAAACCTTTAAAGTAATTTTATGCTTTAGTTTTGTAGATTCTAAGTGATAATAAACGCTTAATAAATTTGCTTTAATTTCATCAACACCGGATAAGTTCATCAAAGAATCAAATAATAATTCAGATGAATCACGAAGGAATAAACCCAATTTATCTATCTCCAAAGGAGAAGCGATTAAAATTGGTTCAGTCGGCTGATCAGTTTTTAATTCCAGAATAGAATCTGGAAAATTATCTTTTAAGATTTGTAAAATTTCTTCAGCTTGTTTCATGCGGTTTTCTTTATCATACTTTCGTTACGAATTTTTTCCTGAAGCTTTAATAATCCCTCAAGTAAAGCTTCTGGTCTTGGCGGGCAGCCAGGAACGTAAACATCAACAGGTATAACTCTATCAACACCTTTTAGAACATGATAACCGTGCTCCCAGTAAGGACCGCCGCAATTCGAGCAGCTTCCCATAGAAATTATATATTTAGGATCAGGCATTTGTTCGTAAAGTCGTTTAATTCTTGTTGCCATCTTTAAAGTAACTGTGCCGGATATAATAATAATATCAGCTTGTCTGGGAGAAGGACGGGGAATAACACCAAATCTATCAAAATCATAATGTGATGCTGAAGTAGCCATCATTTCTATAGCGCAGCAGGCTAATCCAAAACTAACTTGCCATAGTGAAGATAGTCTTGCCCAGTTCAGAAGATCTTCTGCTTTAGCAACAACAATATTTCCATCTGTAAATTCTTTATCTAAAAATCCCATGAACTCAAACCTCTACCAATTCTTTTTCAACTTTTGGAGCACCTTTAGTTTTATTAAAAGATGGAGGAAGCACTTTTGGTTTTTCCCACTGGAGATCACCTTTGCGCCATTCGTAAGCCATTCCCAAACCTAAAAGCACTAAAAATATTCCACCTATTAAAAACCCTGTTAATCCAAAGTCTTTGTAAACCAAAGCCCAAGGAATTAGAAGAACTACCTCCACATCAAAGATTAAAAAGATTAGAGCAACTACGTAAAATCTGATATTAAATTTAATCCACGGCGAACCTTCTGGATTTTCACCGCATTCATAGGTTTTAAGTTTTTCGTGGGTTGGTCTTGCGGGACGAATGAGTTTTGCGAAATAGACAATACCAATAACAAAGATTATTGCCATTAGTATAAAAATGAAAGCTTTTCCGAATTCTGTCAGCATACTTTTAAAAAATTTTGAACCAAAATTACCATTGCTGCATTGGAATGTCAAGAATTCTTAATAAAAACATTTGAGAGAGTAAACTCAGAACAATAATTAAGTTGATAAAAGGGAATTTTATAAATGGAATTAAAAAGTTTAACGCGCATTTTTTATTAAATGATGTCCAAAGTGTTAGCCTCTAAATTTATAGCAATATTTTTGATTATTATTTAACTTTCCATAAGAGTTTTAACAATTTATAAAAGTTCGTCAATCCATTTTTACTTATGCGTCTTACAAAAGCAATTATTAATACTTCTAATCTTAAAAAAAACTTTCTCAATATTCGAAAGAAAGTTGGCAGGGCAAAGGTAATGGCAGTTGTTAAAGCCGATGCTTATGGGCATGGAGTTAAAACTGTTGTTGATGCTTTGAATTCTTTTAGCAAACAGAAGCCTGAATACTTTGCAGTTGCAACTGCTGATGAAGGTGTTGAGTTAAGACAATTAAAAATCAAGCAGCCAATTTTAATTTTTGATCCAATCGACAAATACCAGGTTAACAAGTTCTTTAAATTTAATTTGATTCCTTCAGTTTTTACTCAGGAACATCTTAATATTCTTTTAACAGAAAAGAAAAAATTAAAATCCAATAAAAAGATTTTAGTTCACATTAAAGTTGATACCGGAATGAACAGGCTGGGTGTTGATTATTTTGATGCAGTCAAGTTCATTCAAAAAATATTTTTAAATAAAGACTTTTTGATTGATGGACTCTTTACTCACTTTGCCACTTCAGATGAGGCTGGAAGTGATTATGCAAATCTTCAGATAAAAAGATTTAATGGGGTTATAAGATCATTAAAAGAATTAAAAATTAATTTTGGATTTGTTCATGCCGCTAATAGCGGTGCAATTATAGATTTTCCGGAAGCTTATTACGATATGGTTCGTCCCGGAATTTCATTATATGGATATTATCCTTCGCTTAAAACCTCAGAATCTATTAAATTGTATCCCGTAATGTCATTGGTTTCGAAAGTGTCAACAATTAAAAAAATTAAATCAGGCGAATCAGTAAGTTACAGTCAAAGATATTTTGCAAAGGATGAAACTAAAATTATTTCTGTCCCATTAGGATATGCGGATGGATTCTTAAGATCATTTACTAATAATGCGCAAGCTATAATTAAAGGTAAGATTTATAATCAGGTCGGAACAGTAACGATGGACAGAATCATGTTCAATGTTGGAAATGATAATATAAAAGTTAATGATGATGTAATTTTGATTGGTGAAAAAGGTAAATTAAAAATTGATGCGTGGGATTGGTCAAAAAAAATAAATACCATCCCTTATGAAGTTACTTGTGGAATAAGCAAACGAGTTCCAAGAGTTGTACAAGATTAATGGATTTAATAAAACAATACATAGTTCAAAGTATAAACATTGCTGCAAATAATTTGCGATTAAACAATCAGCAGATAGAAGTAGTTGCATTGTTAAAGCAAACCATATCCAAATCAGAAAACCTTAGTGATGATCTGATTAATATGAAAAAGATTACAGAACTATCTTTGTTGGCAATAAGGTTAAATGAGATTTATAATTCACTTACACAAAATCCAATTGATCTTCTGAAAATATCAGATCAATTTAAAGAGCATAGCAGGTATCTTATCAAAGATCTTGGACATATGCTTGATATTACAACTCCGATTGTATTTAAATCAGCGATTGAAAAACTTGACAATGCAATAGTTTTTCCGAAACAAGAGATCAGGGTCGATTTATCAAAACGAATTCCAATAGAAGAACCGTTTATAAAATCTGAAACTGAAGAGATAAAAGAAAAAATTATTTTTAGTGATGATATTGAAAATGAAGATGAAGAGATAATTCAGAAATTTGAACCAACGATACTCGGACCCATAAAACCGTTAGATAATCTTCTCAAGAAAATAGCTAATAATGAAATTGATCATGAAGAGTTAATTAAGTTTGCTCAAATTATGGAAGACAATGCAGTGCTCTCTCGCAAAATAGGATTTGAAATTTTATCCGGAATGCATCGAATTGTTTCTAAAGCATTGATATTAATAAAAAATAGAGAGTTGATGCCGGGTAAAGAAGTGATAGAAAATTTACGTGCTTGTTTAATTGTTATCGTAGCTGTTGTGCGCGGTAAAGATGTTGATATAAATAATTATCTAAACAAAGCAGAAGACTTTGGAAATAAATTAGCAACAATAAAAAGTAAGGAATCTTATTGATGAAATTATATGCAGTAATAATGGCGGGTGGGGTTGGTTCACGCTTTTGGCCGAGGAGTAAGAAAAAAACTCCTAAGCAATTATTAAAAATATTCGGCGAATATACTATGATTGAGGCTACGGTTAATAGATTATCAGGATTGATAGAAAAAGAAAATATTTATGTTATTACAAATGAGGTACAACGGCAAGAAGTATTAAATCAATTACCTGATGTTCCTGCTGAGAATATTATTGAAGAACCATTTGGAAGAAATACTGCCGCTTGCATTGGATTAGCATCAATAATTATCAAAGCCAAAGATCCGAATGCAATAACAATTGTACTTCCCGCAGATCATATTATCAGAGATGAAGATAAGTTTAAAGAAGTTTTGGCAAATGCAGCAAAATATGCTAATGAATCTAAGGGATTGGTTACGATTGGAATTACTCCAACCAGACCCGAGACAGGTTATGGTTATATTCAGATTAATGATGAAGAAGCTGCTGAAAATATTTTTCCGGTTTACACTTTTGCTGAAAAACCAAACTATGCAACTGCGTTAAGGTTTGTTGAAAGCGGAGATTTTCTTTGGAACAGCGGTATGTTCATCTGGCGCACAGATGTTATACTTGATGAAATAAAAAATCTTATGCCTGATTTATATGAAGGATTAGTGGCAATTGAAAAAAGCCTTACAAGTCCAAACTTTAAAGAAGAACTTAAAACTGTTTATGCACAATTAAAAAAGATTTCTATTGATTACGGCATAATGGAAAAATCTAAAAAAGTTTTTCTAACAAAAGGTTCTTTTAACTGGAGCGATGTAGGTAGCTGGGAAGAAGTTTATCAGTTATCTGATAAAAATGAAAAAGGTAATACGGAGATAGGAAAAGTATATACAAACATGGTCTCGGATTCCTATATTTATTCACCGGATAAAGTTACTGCTGTAATCGGTCTTGACAATGTTATTGTAATCAATCATCACGATACTGTTTTAATATGCAGAAGAGATAAAGCTCAGGATGTAAAAGAGATTGTAGATTATTTAAAGATCAATAAAATGGATGAATATTTATAGGGTATTCGGAAAAGTGTAAAGAAGATAATAATTTTGTGTTGTAATTTAATAATTCATTTATCTATTACCATCTTTTGTTTGAATATCCAAAACTCTTGTAATCGATTTTAAGAGGTATAAGATTGTTTATCGTAAATTCTCCTGTCGTTGAAACCAAACAAGTTCACGAAAATATTTTTATCCAGAAAATTCACGCTCCTGAAATTGCACGATTAATAAAACCTGGACAATTTTTAAACATTCGTGTTTCTGAAAATACATTTCCTTTATTGAGAAGACCTTTCAGCATATGCGATGTTGAAGGTGAGAATATATTTTTGATGTTCAACATTTTGGGTGAGGGAACAAAAATTTTATCTCATAAACACAAGGGAGATTTAATTGATATTCTCGGTCCGCTCGGAAATGGTTTTAACCTTGAGGGAGATTATAAAACCGCTATTATGGTAGCAGGTGGATTGGGAGCGGCTCCATTTCCTTACGTGACAAGAGAAATTAAAAACAAAAAAAGTATCATGTCTTTCGTTGGCGGCAGAAAAAAGCAAGACGTGATTTCTTACGGATTTGAAAATCTAATTTTATCATCCGATGACGGCTCGATTGGTTACAAAGGTAATGTTGTTCAATCCTTAGAAAATAATTTAGATAAAATTGATATAACTTCATCAAAAGTATTTGCCTGCGGACCCAATGCAATGCTAAGAGTATTAAAAGATTTTTGTCTTAAACATAATCTTGATTGTGAAGTTTCTACGGAATGCGCAATGGCTTGTGGATTTGGAATTTGTCAGGGCTGTCCGATTGAATCAACATCTAATTCAGATAAATATCTTTTGGTTTGTAAAGATGGTCCGGTGTTTAATGTTAAAGATGTTGTGATATGAGCAAAGTAGATTTATCAGTTAAGATTGGCTCACTACAACTTCGAAATCCAATTATGCTGGCATCCGGAACAGTTGGATATGGAAATGAAATTTCTGAATTCTCAGATTTGAATAAACTTGGTGCTATTGTAACAAAATCTTTAAGCCTAAAACCAAGAAAAGGAAATCCGCCTCAGCGCATTGTTGAAACTCCTGCAGGTATGTTAAACGCAATCGGCTTGGCTAATGTTGGCGTTGAAGAATTTCTAAAAGAAAAAATTCCGTTTATTAAAAGGTTTGATGTACCATTAATTTGTAATATTGCAGCAAGTACAGTTGAAGAATATGTTGAGTGTGCAAGGATTCTGGATTCTGAAGAAACTATAAAAGCATTTGAGATAAATGTATCTTGTCCTAATGTTAAAGATGGCGGATTACAATTTGGTAATGATAAAAATGCGGTTGGAAATGTTACCGCAAAGGTTCGTGCTGTAACAAAAAAACCATTGATAGTTAAATTATCGCCCAATGTTTCCTACATTTCAGAGTTTGCACAAGTTGTTAAAGACGAGGGTGGCGATGCAGTTTCTGCTATTAATACCTTAGTTGGGACAGCCTTTAATATATTTACAAGGAAACCAAAAATATTTAATGTTAATGGTGGACTTTCAGGTCCCGCAATTAAGCCAGTAGCACTTGCAAAAGTTTTGGAGATATCCCGAAAGGTCGATTTACCTATTATAGGCATTGGCGGAATTATGAACTGGAAAGATGTAGTAGAATTTATGATCGTTGGTGCGTCTGCTGGTCAAATTGGTACTTTAAATTTTATTGATCCCACAGCAGCAGAAAAAATGATTAAAGAATTAGAAGACTATTGCATAGCTAACAAAGTTGAAAAATTATCTGACTTAACAGGATCGTACATTATTTAAATGAATATACAAGAATCGTTAAATAAATTATTTGCTCTTCACACTTTTGGAGTTAAACTCGGATTAGAGAATATCCAAAAGTTTTTAGATCAAATTAGTAACCCGCAAAAAAAATTAAAGACAATTCATGTTGCAGGATCAAACGGAAAGGGTAGTACTTCATCTTTTTTAGCAAGTATTCTTATGGAAAATGGATACAAAGTCGGATTGTACACATCACCGCATTTTGTAAAATTTAATGAACGAATATCGGTAGATGGTAAATATATTTCTGATGATTTCGTCGCAAATTTTATAGATAAATATCAACAACATATTAGTGAGTTTGGCTTAACGTTCTTTGAAGTAACCACTGCAATGGCATTTGAGTATTTTGTTTTTTCTGATGTCGATTACGCTGTTATTGAGACGGGTTTAGGCGGGAGACTTGATGCAACAAATGTTTTAAATCCACTTGCGTGTATAATCACATCGATAAGTTTGGAACACACTGCTATTCTTGGTGATAAGCTTGAACAAATTGCATTTGAAAAAAGTGAGATCATAAAAAAAGGTTCTAAAACGTTTATTGGATTGTTACCGGAAGAGGCAATAAGAGTTATAGAGAAAAAATGTAAAACTGTAAAATCTCCTCTGTTTTGTTTAGAAGAATATATAAATGAGAAGAATGATAATGTACAACTATACACAGAGGAATTAGATTTTGATGAATGGGAAGTCCCTTTGATAGGTAAACATCAAAAATATAATGCTGCATTAGCATCTCTTTGTGCTGCAAAAACATTTGATATTGATGATCCTGTGGTAATAACTCGAGGTGTAATAAATATTGTTAAAAATACAAGACTACAGGGCAGATATGAAATTGTTTCTGATAAACCCCGCATCATTTTAGATTCTGCTCATAACCCTGAAGGTATTAGCTGTTTAGTAAATCAATTCAAGAAAGAAAAAAATAATTACAAAGTATCTTCTTTATTATTTGGTGCGATGAGAGATAAAAATATTGATGAGATGCTTTTACTGGTTAAAGATAGCTTTAACAGCATCTACTTCTATGAAATCAATTATGACCGAGCTGCAAGTATCGGGTTATTAACTGAACGTGCTGAAAAACGCGGAATAAAATTTTCAGTAGTTAAAAACTTAGAGGAATTTATCAAGCTGCAAATGAACGGGGACAAAGAGAACTGTCTGGTTGTAGCAGGAAGTATGTATTTATTGGGTGAAATAAAATCATTTTTACCTTAAATTAAATCTTGACAATATAAATGTATGTACGTAAGTTTGGTTGAGACCTCGAGTTCCTTTCGTACAAATTAAGAAATACCACGAGAGCTTATCAGGATTTAACCAATTTGAAAACAATTTTAATCTTAACAATTCAAAAAACAAAATAATAGGTACCCCAAATGCCGATGGACATTTCTGAACTCAAATCAAAGAAGATTGTAGAATTAAATGAACTTGCAAAAGATCTAAATATTGCCGGTTACAGCGATCTAAGAAAACAAGAATTAATCTTCAAGATATTAGAAGCTCAGAGCGTTAAAGATGGATTAACTTTTTCTAAGGGAGTTTTAGAAGTGCTTCCTGATGGATACGGATTTTTACGATCTGCAGATTATAACTATTTGCCTTCACCAGATGATATTTATGTTTCACCTTCGCAAATTAAAAAGTTTAGCCTTAGAACTGGTGATTTTGTAAGCGGGCAGGTAAGACCTCCAAAAGAAGGCGAAAGATTTTTTGCTTTATTGAGAGTAGAAGCTGTAAATGGTCTTTCACCTGAGCACATAAGAAACCGTACTTTATTTGATAACCTTACCCCTGTTTATCCTACAAAGAAAATATTGCTTGAAACTGTTCCCGGTGAATATTCTACACGTATTATGGATATGCTTGCGCCAATCGGTAAAGGGCAAAGAGGATTGATCGTATCACCTCCTAAAAGCGGTAAAACGGTTTTACTTCAAAAAATTGCTAACTCAATTACACGTAACCATCCGGAAGTAAAACTTTTAATACTTCTTATTGATGAAAGACCTGAAGAAGTAACAGATATGGAGCGTTCTGTAAAAGCAGAAGTTATAAGTTCCACTTTTGATGAGCCTGCAGACAGACACGTTCAGGTTGCAGATATGGTTATTGAAAAAGCAAAAAGACTTGTTGAAGCAAAAGAAGATGTAGTTATTTTATTAGATAGTATTACAAGGTTAGCACGTGCACACAACATTGTAGTTCCTCATAGCGGTAGAATTCTTTCTGGCGGTGTGGATTCAAATGCACTGCATAAACCAAAAAGATTTTTTGGTGCTGCAAGAAATACGGAAGACGGCGGAAGTTTAACCATCATTGCTACAGCATTGATTGATACAGGCAGCCGTATGGATGATGTTATTTTTGAAGAGTTCAAAGGTACCGGTAACATGGAACTTGTATTAAACAGAGATTTAAGTGATAGAAGAATTTTCCCTGCAATTGATGTTAATCGTTCCGGAACAAGAAGAGAAGATTTGTTAATGAAAGAAGATGATCTTGCAAAAGTTTGGATACTTAGAAAAATTCTTAGCGATTTTAATCCTGTTGAAGCAATGGAATTTTTACTTGATAAAGTAAGGGGAACCAAGAACAATAAAGAATTCTTAAATAATATGAATAGCTAATCCAGACTGTTGATATTTATTAAAGCAGGGCAAATCTTTTTCCGGTTCAATTAAACCGATTGAATTTTATCTAAACTATTAAAAAGTTTGAGCTAAAAATTGAAGAATATATATTTATTAACATTCTTATTGGTTTCTCAATTACTAGCTCAGCCGGATTTTGTTGTTGAACGTGATATCATCCAGTCTGGTAAGTTTTATAATTCTGAAATACATTTCTTTCCAGCAGAACAAGATTATCTTGTTTACTATTCATACAAAATTTCTTACTCCCAATTATTTTTTGAAAAGAATGCTGATCAATTTAATGCCGGCTTTAATCTAAATATTGAGATTAAAGATTCTACGGGCATTATTATCAAAAGAAAATCTGATGATAGAAAAATATCAGTTAAAAATTTTGAAGAAACAAATTCACAAGAAATATTTTTACAAGGAGTAATAAATTTTAATCTACCTGAAGGCAAGTATCAACTTCTTGCAATAATTTCTGATCAAATTTCAAAACGTGAAAGAAGAATTCCTCCATTTAGCTTAGATATAAATAAATCAAAACCAGTTCTTAATCCTATCGTATTTGATCCTGGAAAAATTATTTGTGATGGACTTAATGCTTTTGTGCTTTCAAATAATTCAGCATCCATTCCATTTAATAAACCAACTAATGATTTAGTAATTCCTGTCTCAGACCAAGAAATTAGTTCTCTCTCAATAAAAGTTAAAAGAGGAGATAAAATTCTGATTGATGAAGAGAAGATTACGGAATCATTTCTTGCACATCCAGAAATAAAACTGTGTGAGGACAAAGTAGTCATTACTCAAAGTGCTGATACATCTAAGTTAAAAATATTTATTCTAAAGGATTTCTCTTCTAAACTAACCGAAGGACCAATCCAGTTAGAAATTTATCCGGATGAATCTGCCGAGAAAAAACAAATATTTAATTTAAATGTAATCTGGATTGGCAAACCAATTAGTTTATCAGATGCGGAAGAAGCAATAAAATTTATTGAGTTAATTGAAAGTAAAGATGTTGTTTCCAATATTTTTAGTGGAAGTGGAGATGAAATTGAAAATCTTTATAACTATTGGAATAAACTAGATCCCACACTTGAAACAAAATTTAATGAATTGATGAGCGAGTTTTATACAAGAGTTGATTACTGTGAACTGAATTTTAGATCACTTGCAGGTAATGGCGGTGCAAAGTCTGATCGGGGTAAAACTTATATAAAATTTGGTCCGCCTGATTCGATCGATCGTGATACTGATAATAATGATAAAGTTGTTGAGAGCTGGATTTATAAAAAATCTCAAAGAAAATTTGTGTTTGTTGATAAAGAAGGCACCGGGGCATTCACTTTAGCGAACGGACAATGACACGAGTTGTTTTTACCTGCGGAGATGTAAATGGAATTGGACCTGAAATAGCTGTAAAAGCTTTCTCTAAAATTTTAAGCAAAAAAAACAACAATCATATTTTATTTGTATGCCCTAATAATGTTTTTCAATATTATTATAAAATCACAAAAGCTGCTTTTAAATATCAGGTAGCCAGTAATAAATCTTTTTCCTCATCTCAACTTAACTTAATTCCACTACCAGATGTTAAATTAAAATTAGGTAACCCAACAAAAGCATCAGGTAAAATCGCATTTCAATCTATTATGAAATCTTTGAAATTGATTGACAATAATCTTGCTGATGTATTGGTTACGGCACCGATTTCTAAGGAAGCGTTTAGTCTTGAAAAGATAAATTTTCCCGGTCATACAGAATTATTAGCTCAGCATGAATGCAACAATAATTTTATGATGCTGTTTCTTTCGGAAAAAATAAAAGCCGGATTACTTACAATTCATTACCCAATTTCTAAGATTCCAAAATTAATTACTAAAGAAAAAATTGTTAGAGCTATACGTTTAATTCATCAAACATCAGCTTTTGATTTGAGAATACAAAATCCCAAAATAGCTGTGCTTGGCTTAAATCCTCACGCCGGTGAAAATGGATTGATTGGAAATGAAGAGATAGAAATTATTAAACCTGCTATTAAATCTTTGCCAAAAAGATTTGATGTTTCAGGTCCTTTTGTACCGGATGCATTTTGGGGAAACAAGACTTATAAAGAGTTTGATATGATTTTAGGAATGTATCACGATCAGGTTTTAATTCCCTTTAAACTTTTGAATTTTAACAGCGGAGTAAACTTTACAGCCGGCTTAAAATTGATTCGCACTTCGCCTGATCACGGAACTGCATATGATATTGCCGGAATGAACAAAGCCGATGAATCAAGTATTCTGCAATCATATAAATATGCAATTAAGATATTTCAAAACAGGAATCGTTCAATTGCAGAATCAAAATCATACTGATCCATATCTACATGTAGCCAACATCTATTCACATCTTATGAACTTTGTTAGTTATAAGTGGTGGGCAAGATATATTTACTCGATAACCAAACCTAAAGTTGTAAAAAATCCAAGTGTATTGGAGCTTGCTAGTGGTAATTGTTCTTTAGCGAATCATCTTTCAAAACATTACAAAAATTATTTAGTCTCAGATATTTCTCAAAGCATGCTGACTTATTCTAGTAATAAATTAGTTAAAGTTTGTTGTGATATGACCGCTATTCCATTTAATAAAAAGTTTGATTTGATTTTAACTTCATTCGACTCTGTGAATTATTTGTTGAGCAAAAATAAATTGCTGAAGTTCTTTAAAGAAGTAAATGATCATCTGACAGAAAAGGGAGTGCTGACTTTTGATGCTGCACTTGAAAGCAATAGTTATAAACATCAGAAAACAGCAAGGACTAATGGGCGAGCAAAGGGATTTACTTATTTCAGAGAAAGTGTGTTTATGCCCTCAAGTAAAATCCATAAAAATATATTTACAATTACTTATCCTGATGGAAAAACATTTTCAGAAACACATAAGCAAAAAATTTATTCATACGAGACTTTTTTTGAGATGGCTGAAAAGTCCGGTTTATATGTTGTAAATTGCTATAAAGCTTTTTCATTTACAAAAGGTAAAGCAAGTTCTGATCGTGTACAATTTATTATGAAGAGGAAAGTTTAATGTTATCAATTCAGAATGTTAGTTTTAATTATGAAAATCAAACGCTATTCGAAAATGCCAATCTTGAATTAGGCGCAGGTGAATTTGCATTCCTCATCGGTAAAAGCGGATCAGGAAAAACATCTCTGCTTCAAATGATTTACATGAATTTACTGCCTCAATCGGGAACTGTTACTGTGGGAAATTTTAATTCTAAAACAATTAAGAAAAGCGAACTTCCATTATTAAGAAGAAAAATTGGAATTGTATTTCAGGATTTTAAGTTACTAACAGATAGAAACGTTTTTGAGAATCTATCTTTTGTGCTTGAAGTTACAGCCACACCCAAAAAAGAAATTAAGAAAAAAGTTAATGATGCCTTAAACGAAGTTGGACTTTCTCATAAAAGGATGAATAATCCCGAGAATCTTTCCGGTGGTGAAAAACAGCGGGTTGCAATTGCAAGAGCAATCTTAAATGATCCCATAATTATTCTTGCAGATGAACCAACTGGTAATCTTGATCCCGAAACATCCGGAGAAATATTGGATTTACTGCAAAAAATTAATAAGCGTGGAACTGCTGTATTATTTGCAACTCACAATTATGATATGGTAAGAAAAGGGAACACCAGAATATTTAAAATTGAAGATAAAAAAATTCTTAAAGGATTTTTAAAGCAAAAAGATCAGTGATAAAGATTTTTTTTCTTTAATGAATCAACAATTTTTTTATTAACATTTTCAACTGTATCAAATCCGTTTACTTCTATAACTCTATCTTTCTTTTCATAATATCCAAGTACAGGTAAAGTAGACGAATTAAAAATATCCAATCTGTTTTTTATTACTTCTTCTTTGTCGTCGTTTCTTAAATAAAAACTATTCTTTGCCCCACAGTTTGGACAAGTATCCAATCCTTCTATCTCTTTTAAAATAAAAATATGTCCGCATTCTTTACAAGCTCTGCGAGTGTTAAGTCTTTTTATAATTTCTTTTTCGTCTGCTGTGATGTGAATGAGAATCGCATTATCAATTTTAATCTGCGCAAATAATTTATCCAAAGCCTCAGCCTGTATGGTAGTTCTGGGAAAACCATCAAGTATAAAACCATTCTTGCATTCATCAGAAGTAAGAACTTCTTTAATCATTGCAATCATTAAATCATCGGGAACAAGTTCACCTTTAGACATTAACTCACCGGCTCTTTTTCCAAGATCTGTTTGGTCTTTTACAGCTTTACGTAAAATATCACCGGTTGAAATGTGAGGAATATTTAAATTTTTAGATATGATTTTTGCTTGGGTGCCTTTGCCAACCCCCGGAGATCCGAATAGAATTAATCGCATAAAATGTTCAATTTTTTATTGCAAATTAGAAGTAATTCGTTACTTAAACAAGAATTTAAGAGTTGAATGAAATTATTTTTTTGACTTAAGCCGCTTTTTTGCAAAGAATGATTTTAATAAATCTTCACTCTCCTTTGCAAGAATTCCTGTAAAGACTTTTATTGTATGATTAGTTTTTGAATTCTCCGCTAAATTGTGAACACTTCCGCAGGCACCAAATTTGGAATCACTTGCTGCATAATATAAATTATCAATTCTTGAGGACAACAACGCACCTGTGCACATTATGCAAGGTTCCAAAGAAACATAAATTGAGCATTCATTTAATCGCCAGTTTTTAAGATGATTTGATGCAGAAGTTAATGCAATCATTTCTGCATGAGCTGTTGCATCATTTAATTTCTCAACTTGATTATATCCACGACCAATAATCCTGTCCTTGTGCACAACCACAGCACCAACAGGAACTTCATCTTCATCAAAAGCTTTTTGAGCTTCTTGAAGTGCTGCATACATAAAACGATATATATCTTCAGAAAATAGCAAAATAATTTCAATCTCTATTAACTAACTTCATCACTTGTTTTTGAATTTGAAGGTAAAAAGTTTTTATTGGTAATAACACTTCTGCCTAATTCTTTTTCTGTCTCTTTGCGTGCTTTACCTGCAACGCTTCCTCCTCGTTTAGCAACTTTTTTATTTTTATCAAAAGTATCGGGTTTTTCAGTCTGGGAAATTTCAGTAGTCACTTTTTCCCCTAACATAGTAAATATTAGCTCAAGGTCTGTCATATGATCTCGAAGGTTTTGATTTTTTTGAGTCAGCCCTTTCAATTTTTTATATTCAGATGGAGTTAAACTAAAAGTTGCGTGAGATATTTCTGAGGTTAGAATTGCAAAATCCCTTTCACTTTGTACTCCTCTTTCTCTCCATTCATCAGTAAGATTTTGGCGAATAGCAATACCTCTTAATCGTTTATCAATCCAATCTTTTGGATAGCCTTTTTTCTCATACAACTTCTTCATCCGCTCTTGCGAAAGTTCTGGATTTTCGATTTCTTGTACTCTTTCATAACCAACTTTTGCAAACCAGCGTTTGAATGGTTCTGCTTTTGGCGAAGGAATTGATTGAATAATACGAAACATTCCTTCTGTGTTGGCACAATCGGTTACTCGCATTTTTCCGTCTAATGCTTCCAATTTCAACCGGTGACAATTTGTCACCACTTCACTTCCTTCGGCACTCAGTCTTTGTGATAGTTTATTCCAATATTTCCTTGCCCTTAAGTCATCAACTTGATCGGTTAAAGCACCACAAACATCTACAACAGAAAAATACCATTCTCCGTTGTGCCAGGTTCGCCTTATCCTCTTGCTTTCAAAAACAATTATTTTATTTTGTTCCATTTTTTCATTTTTCATCTGCTTGCCTACAATTATTCTTATTGCATTTACCAAAGACATATAGGATGAAGAAATTCGGTTTATGTTTTAGACCAATATAAAATCTTATAATAGTTCAAAATATTAAAAATAAAAAGCAGACTAAAGTCTGCTCTACGAATTTTTTTGCCGACTGGATACTGCTTAATGCCGATTGGATTTTGTACGCCCGGAAGGATTCCTCCGTGGGAGTCCCTTCTGGAGAACCCGCAACCCTTTGATCAAAATAATTTGTACACCCGGAAGGATTCCTCCGTGGGAGTCCCTTCGGGAGAACCCGCAACCCTTTGATCAAAATAATTTGTACGCCCGGAAGGATTTGAACCCTCAACCCTTTGATCCGAAGTCAAATGCTCTATCCAGTTGAGCTACGGGCGCAAATAAAATCTATTTTTATATGTATTAATATAAACTTTTTAGTTTTAAGCTTATAATAATCTTTTAAAAAATATTCCTATCTTTAATTCATAATAAAACAAAAAATTATTCACTATCAGGGGCTAATCCAATGAAGGCTATATTATTTGCATTGCAATTATTTTTGGTATTGTTGGTTCTTGGCTGCAGCACAAAAACTGTTGTACTAATGGAAGAATATGAAGACCAAAAAATTCTTGGTAAAGATCTGACTATTGTTAGATTATTTGATAGACCATTTGTTTCTAACATAGATGATATTGTAGATGATCTAGGTTCTGGTGTACCACTCGAAGTTTATGATAACTACTTTAATGAAAATTTTATCACTTTTTTTAAGGCTAGTAAATGTTTTAAACAAGTTGACTATCATATCAATCATGACAAATTAAATCTCATAGAAAAAACACTTTCAATAAATGATAAAGAAAAAATGAAATTTTTCTTGCCGGAAGAAAATTCTCGATACTCAAATGACAGCACAAATTCAGATTTTGTTTTGTTTATAGATGACTTATCAATTATGAGAGGCAAGGCTCCAAAAGGCTATTTAGGTTCCCCTGGTGACCCTAACAACGAATTTCAAGGCTCAACAGGTAGTTTCGCATCAAGCGGATTATATCAAAACATTTATTTTGTAATTTGGGATAATTCATTAGGCAGATTAGTTTCTTTCGGTAGAGTTGAAGATCAGGTAGATGTTATGGTTGAAATGACCAAAGGGCATTGGGATTTAATAACACAGAATTTAGGCAGAAAGATATTGAAGACTAGTCCTTTTTCTGTAAGAAGTGCAATCTATAGTAATGAATAATTCTTACAATCTATTCGAATTTGTTAAATTGATGAGTGCGAAATCAATCAATCTTTATCTTAATCAGTTGTCATAATCGATTTTAACAGCCTTCAAATGTTATGTTGATTGCCAATCAAAATAAAGCGATATTCGATTCCGAAAATATTATAATAATCAAAGAAAAGTGATGAAAGAAATAAGGGAAAAAATTAGTTCGATTGATGATAAGGTGCTGAAACTTCTTGCTAAAAGAAGACAATTAAGCGTTGAGATTATCAAGTTTAAGAACGAGGAAAAGTCTTCTATACGTGATAAAGAAAGAGAAAAACAGCTTCTTACCAGATTGCTGGAAGTTGGCAGAGAATATGGATTGGATACACATTATGTATCAAAAATCTTCCAGGAAATTATTAATGATTCGATAAGAATTCAGAATAAGTTTGTACTCGATTCAACAAATGCAAAAGACAGTTCTGAAACTCTTAAAGTTGCGATTCAGGGCATCGAAGGTTCCTACAGTTATTTAGCAACTAATCAGTTTTTTAGTGATTCAGGTAAAGCTATACACTTTGAAAAGTTTGATACATTTGATGAAGTTGTTGAATCTGTTGAGGATTCAACTTGTGATTACGCAATACTGCCGATAGAAAATACAACCAGCGGAAGTATAAATGATGTTTACGATGCGCTTACAAACAGCAGTCTGCAGATTGTAGGGGAGGAAATATTTCCTGTTAAACATTGTTTGATAACAACAGAAGATATTCCATTAAACAGCATTAAAAAAATATATACACATTACCAGGCTGCAAGGCAGTGCAGTAAGTTCTTAAAATCAATTCCTGATGCAGAAGTTGAACTGCTGCCTGATACAGCAAAATCTGTCGAGTTTATAAAACAAAAGGGTGATAAAACTTTTGCGGCTATTGCCAGCAAAGAAGCCGCGGAGATTTTTGATCTTGTTGTACTTAGAGAAAATATTGCAAATCAGCAAGGCAACTTTACAAGATTTTTAATTTGCAGCCGTGATGCCATAAAGGTTGATGAAAGAATTCCAACCAAAACTTCTTTGATACTTGCGACTGCACATAAAGCAGGATCGCTGGTTGAGGCGTTGTCTGTTTTCAAAAAGTATGAAGTTAATATGACAAAACTTGAATCGCGCCCCATAATTGGAAATCCATGGGAAGAAATGTTTTATCTTGATTTTCAAGGCAACATTCAAAATCAAAATGTAAAAAATCTTCTTGATGAAGTTGGAAAGTTTACAAGATATCTTAAGGTTCTAGGATGTTATCCAGCTAAAGATATTGAGAAAACTAAAATTGAAAGAATTAATATTAAGCATGAAGAAGTAAAAACAGAAAGTGTTAAGCAATTAGTTAAGGAAGAGAAAAAACCTAAAGGAAAAGTTTCATACAAACTTGCAAGCAGAGACTATAAAAGTGATGATACAATAATTTCTGTCCGCGATGTAAAAATAGGCGGCGGTAATTTTGTTATTATGGCTGGTCCTTGTTCGGTTGAATCTTATGATCAGATACTTGATTGTGCACGTGAAGTGAAAGATAACTTTGCTCATATTCTACGCGGCGGATGTTTTAAACCCCGTACTTCTCCATATGCATTTCAAGGATTGGGATTTGAGGCACTTGATTATTTAAAATCTGCAGGCGATGATTATGATCTCCCGATCATTACAGAAGTACTTTCTATAGGACAGGTTGAAAAAGTAGCTGAGAAATCTGATATACTGCAAATTGGTGCAAGAAATATGCAGAACTTTTCTTTGCTTTCAGAAGTTGGAAAATCATTTCGTCCTGTTATGTTAAAAAGAGGCTTGATGGCTTCGATTGATGAACTTCTTAATGCGGCTGAGTATATTCTTGCTCGCGGCAACCGACAAGTAATTTTATGCGAACGAGGAATAAGAACATTTGAAACAGCAACCAGAAATACTTTAGATTTAAGTGCTATTCCATTTTTAAAAGAACTTACACATCTTCCTGTAATTGTTGATCCTTCACACGCCGTTGGAAAACGTGATAAAGTAATTCCTATGGCAAAAGCTGCCAAAGCTGTTGGTGCAGATGGCATAATGGTTGAGATACATCCTGATCCTGACAAAGCTTTAAGCGATGGTGAGCAATCGATGAGGTTCGATCAGTTTAGATTGATGACACAAGAACTTGAGAAAATGAATTGAGCTTTAAGAAAGTTGCAATTATAGGATTAGGATTAATTGGCGGATCTTTAGCGAAAGCAGTAAAGCATACTGATCAAAGTATTTTTATTTCTGCATTAGATAAACCTGAAATACTAAAAAAAGCAAAGATCGAAAAAGTTATTGATGGAGAGCTTACTATTATTGATGATGCTCTAAAATCTGATTTAATAATTTTAGCTTTACCAATTGAACAAAGTTTAATTGTATTTAAGAAACTTGCTCCAAGATTAAATTCAAATCAGATCATTTCCGATCTTTGCAGTGTAAAAGGAATATTTGCTGACGAGTGGAAATCCATATCCAGCTCAGGAAAATATTTTGGGGCACATCCGATGACGGGTAAAGAAAAAAGCGGTTATGATAATTCTGATTTATTACTTTATGAAAACTCCGTTTTTATTATTTGCCCTGAAAACGAAAGTGATGAGAAATTAAATTCGTACATCGATTTTATTAAACTTACCGGTGCAAGGATTGTTTTATTGGATGCACATCTTCACGACAAAATTACTGCTCACGTTTCACATCTTCCGCAATTACTCTCGGTACTATTGATGAATCAGGCAAGTGGTAAAAAAGATAATGTTTCTCTGCTTGATTTTGCTGCGGGTGGTTTTCGTGATATGACACGTATCGCTTCAAGTGATTTTAGAATTTGGCAGCACATAATTGGTTACAACAAAATTGAAATATTAGAAACTCTTAATCTATTTCAGGATCAAATCTCATCATTAAAAAAAAAGATTGAGGATAATGACTATATTACGCTAAACGAACTGTTTGTAAATGCAAGGATCGCCAGAAATGAAATACCAATTAATACAAAAGGTTTTATTGATCCGCTTTACGATATAACAGTTTTTGTTAAGGATGAACCCGGAATGATTAGTAAGATTTCCACAATACTTTTCGAAAACAACATCAACATAAAAGATATTGAACTGCTTAAAATCCGTGAAGGTACAGGAGGAAACTTTAAGTTTTATTTTGAAACCTTAAGCGATGCCTCGAAAGCAAAAACACTTATTATAAATGCCGGATTTAATATTCAATAGTCCAGCAAAGTTAAGTATCGAGCCATATCACAAGAAAAATTAATAACTTTTTTAAAAAGTATCATTTCAGTATTTTTAACAAATGAAAATTACACTTTCCATAATATTGATAATAGGAAGCATCCAGTTATTTTCGCAAATGAATCCAAATGGTTTAAATAGCGGGAAGGTAATCGGAAAAGTTTTCGATTTTGATTCAAAGCATTCAATTGAATATGCAAATATTGTTTTATTATCTCCAATTGACTCATCTTTAATCAATGGAACTATTACTGATGAAAACGGAATTTTTGAATTGTCTGGAGTTACACCTGGCAAATATTTTCTTGATGTTAGATTTATCGGTTATAAAACTGAAAACTTTGATATAGAGATTACTGCGGCTGAAAAAGTATTTGACCTTGGAGAAATTTTTATAAAACCCAATGCTCTCGAACTTAATGATGTAGTTGTTCAAGCTGATCGATCACCGGTTTCATATCAGATAGATAAAAAAGTTATTGATGTTGATAAAATACAAACTGTCATGTCGGGTAATGCTTCAGATGTTTTAAGAAATATTCCATCCGTTACAGTTGATATTGAAGGAAATGTGAGTTTGCGAGGGAGTGCTAATTTTACAGTTCTAATCGATGGGCGACCATCAATTTTAAGTGCGCAGGATGCACTTCAGCAAATACCCGCAAGTTCAATCCAGAATATTGAAATTATAACAAATCCATCTGCAAAATATGATCCTGAAGGAACTGCAGGTATTATAAATATCTTATTGAAAAAAAATGAAAACCTTGGATTAAGCGGTGTAATAAATGCAAACATTGGATTGAATGAAAAATATGGCGGTGATTTTCTTTTTCAATATCGCACAAGCAATTTAACTTACTTACTTGGAATGGATTATAATACGCGGACATTTCCCGGAACTTCAATTTCTGAAAATCAATATATCTCTTCTAATTCAACCTCATACTTAAATTCCAATGGCACTTCCGAGTGGAAAAGATTAGGGTTTGGGATAAGAGGTGGATTTGAATTTTAATTTATTAATTATTATTCATTCACAATTTCCGTATTATAAATCGCAAACTATTTTATTTTTATTTGAAGTACTTTAATGTATTTCAAAAAATCAATCAGGATCAATATGTCATTTGAAAAATTAAAACTTATTAAGCCAATACAATTAGCTGTAAATGAAGAAGGATATAAAATTCCAACTCCAATTCAGCGTCAGGCAATTCCTGTTATTCTTGAAAGAAGAGATATACTTGGATGTGCTCAGACAGGCACCGGAAAGACTGCGGCATTTGCAATTCCAATTCTGCAGATTCTAAGTGAGGAAAAAGAAGATAACAGATCCAAAAAAGTAATACAGTCTTTAATAGTAACACCTACAAGAGAACTTGCAATTCAAATAGGTGAAAGTTTTAATGCTTATGGAAGACACACGGGTCTTACAAGTGCGGTAATTTTTGGAGGTGTTTCTCAAAAAGCACAAACAGATAAGCTCTTATTCGGTATTGATATTTTAATAGCTACTCCCGGACGACTATTGGATTTAATGCATCAAAAATTTGTAAATCTTAATCACATTAAATTATTTGTCTTGGATGAAGCTGATAGAATGCTTGATATGGGATTTATTCATGATGTTCATATGATTATTGCAAAGCTGCCAGTCAAAAGACAATCACTGTTTTTCTCTGCAACAATGCCTCCCGAAATAATTAAACTTGCAAATACTATTTTATCAAATCCTGTTAGCATTGATATAACACCTGAATTCAAAACGGTAGAAGCAATAAAACAGTCAGTTTACTTTGTCTCAAAATCTGATAAGAAAAAATTACTTAATCACCTGCTCAGAAATGAAAAAATATCTTCTGCACTTGTGTTTACAAGAACTAAACATGGTGCAAATTTGGTTGCTAAATATTTAAATGCATCTAAAATTTCTGCAGATGTTATACACAGCGGCAAATCTCAAAATGCAAGGCAGCGTGCTTTAAATAATTTTAAATCTTTACAGACAAAAGTTCTTGTTGCTACAGATATCGCCGCGAGAGGAATAGATATTGATAGATTATCTCACGTATTTAATTTTGATATTCCAAATATTCCAGAAACTTATGTTCATCGTATCGGAAGAACAGGCAGAGCTGGCTTGGGAGGAATGGCTTTGTCCTTTTGCGATAATGAAGAAAGAGATTATTGGAAGGATATCATTAAGCTTATAAAAATTCAGGTACCGGTTATTCAAGATCATCCATACAAAATTAGCAATGAAGCACTTCCAAAAAATGAACCGCAGCAGAAAGTAAAATCTCTTTCACCAGAAAAAACAGTAACGCAAAATAAATCTGGTCGATCAGGTTACTTCAGCAAGAGAAAGAAAAGATGGGGACGTAATCAAAATCCGAATAAATCAAAGATAAATAATTAGTCATTTATTATTATTTGGCTTAGTGTTTCTAAGTGCACTTAGTGTCTAAGTGGTAAAAGTGTTTTCTACCACCGAGACACTAAGAACACAAAGGTTCAATGAGTAGATTATTCTCTTAAAATTAAAATAGCACCAACCAAAATTAATACTGCAGCAATACTTCTCTTTAAAAGATCTTTGTCATTAAATATTTTTCCGCCAATAACAGTTGCCCAAAAAACAGAGGTTCGTTTGATTGCAAGAACCAATGCAACTGAAGTAAGGCTTACTGCAACTATTTGTGTGTAGCGGTATCCAATCGTAAGTAAGGAAATTAATGCTATCCATCCGATATTTTCCTTTTTAAATCCAACTGAATCAATTTTAGTTTTTCTATTCGAAATTAAATATATAATTGAAAAAAGAATTGCGAAATAAATATGCTGGAATGCTGTAAGTGGTATTGGTGAGAGATCAAGTTTGATCAATAATAATTTATCAAGTATTGATGATGCAGTAAAAAGTAAAAGTGCTAGAATTATATAGCGATGATACTTTGACTTCAAAAATACATTAAATGGTAAGACCAATTCTTTTAAGTTCTTGCTTTCAAGAATAAAGGTTCCAATAATCAGGAAAAACAATCCTATAACCTCAAGAGTTTTTAATGATTCTCCAAGAAGCAGAAAAGCAAATACTGCAACAAATCCAGGTGTTAATGCCAGAAGAGGTAATGCATTACTTATCTCTAAATTTTTAAGAGCAAGCATAACGCAAAGAAAGGCGGCTACACCTATTATGGATTTTGCAAATAGTATCGATAAATTTATAACATTAATTGTTTCATAATCAATAAAAAAGAAAAAGGGGATTGAAAAAAAAAGATTTGCTAATGATAACCAAAAAGAAAATTCCAGTGCCTCAAGTTTGAATAAAACTTTTTTCTGGGTAATTGCAGCAAAAGCTGAAAGTAAAGCAGAGATAAAAGCAACTGCAAACCAAGTCATAAAAACATTCCTGTTAAATACATAATATCAGAAAGCAAGATTGACTCTAATAAAAAAGTTTCTGCCCGGTTCAATTGTAATTGAGCCGCGGTTTGTTGAAAGATGATCACGATATCCTTTATCAAATATATTTTCTATGCCGAGACTAAATCCTGAATTAATAGCACCAATTTTCAGATCTGTAAAATTTAATTTAAAGCTAAATGTTGCATATCCCGGTGTAGTCTTTTCATCAGGTGCAACTTTATTTTGTTCTGCAAAAAGAATTGCAGAAAAATCTGCGCTCATCCAATTTAATGGAAAATATTCTATCCCAATAATAGAATTTAATGGTGAAATTTGTGGAAGATCCTGATCATCTTTTTGATTTAATCCGCGAACGTATGCAAGATTATTGTAAATATTTAGATCACTGAACAGGCGATAGTTGAAAGAATATTCCACTCCATATAAAAGTGCTTCACCGATATTTACTTTAACAAGTGCATTTCGCCCATCATAAGTGCCCGGTACTTCGGCTACAAGATCCTTAAGTGAATTAAAAAAAATACTTGTGGTAAAATTTAAATCATCTGGAAACAATCTAAATCCAAGATCAAAGAAATATCCCTGCTCTGGTTTTAAATTTGGATCACCAACTCTAACAACTGTACCAAGGTCGATATATTGATATCTTTCTTCTAAAGATGGTGAACGGAACGATTTGGCTGCATTGAAAGAAAGATTAGATTTATCACTCAGTAAATAAAGCAATCCGATATTAAAAACATAAGATTTGTTTTCTGCCGATTCAGCTTCCCACAGTACTTTTTGTCCAGCCGGATTATTATTAACAACACCGTTATTTGTTTCGTACAACGGATTTAATGTTTCGGAATTATTTAACCAAATAAAATCGTAGCGACCGCCCAGAGTTAAATTCAGATTTTCAAACAGTTTCATTTCATCTTGTAAATAAATTCCAGCACTGCTATAGTTTGCATCGGGCAGAGGCTTTTCATAAATAGTTTTATTAAGTGTTCTTACAACTGAAGAATCAATCGGATTTAAGAATTCAATTTTCTGATCACGAGTTCTTAATCCATTATAACTTCTTTTCCAGTAATCAAATCCTGCAATTAAATAATGATTAACAAATTTAAAATCTGTCTGAGTTTGAACTCCATCAGTATTATGATCTGCACCAGGATTAATTTTTAATACACTAACTCTTCTTGGCGGCTGACTATTGCCGCTCGGTACAAACTGCACAATGCCTGGAATATTTTCAACATCTCTTGAGATGAATTGATGAAAATATTTTGTTGATAATTTTACTAATGCGCGGCTTAAATTATTAATTTTATATTCTGCACTTATAAGTTTTCTGGCTTCTTCCGGATAGGTTACGAGAGCGTTATTAGGAAATAGTGGAGCACCTCCCGGAATCCCAACATCATAGGCATTAAATTGCTGATAACTGAATTTAATTTCCTGCTTTTCAAATGGCTTAATTTGAATTGAAGCACTTAAACTATTATCCTTAAACTGGCTATTGGGCAGTTCACCTGCAGGAGTCTGAGTGTTCTGTGCCTTCCTAAAAACACCACTCAGTTTTGCAATCCATTCATTACCTGAGGCAATTAAATTTATTGCGTTAGAATAAAATCTATTAACTGAATTAATTCCACCAGAGTAATTGCCCATTAAATTTAATTTGTTTGTATAACTGCCGGATTTCGAAATTATATTTACTGTTCCGCCTGTTGCTCCAGAACCATAAAGCGACGAAGCAGCACCTTTGATTACTTCAATTCTCTCAACATCATTTAAATCAAACATGGATAAACGTGCACTTAAATCGGTCGAGGTTTCGATTCTGAATCCATCGATTAACGTAACTACATTTGCACGACTCAAACCTCTTATGCTAATTTCAGTGCCCCAAATTCCGTCTCGCATAAGTGAGATACCGGATTCTTCTTTCAATAAATCCGGGACGGTAAAGAATGGACTTATTTCGATTTCTTTTTTATTTACTGATGAGACTGAATACGGGAGCATTTGAATATTCTGTTCGTACTTTCCTGATGTTACGATAACATCCTGCAGTTTTACACTTCCTGGATACAACTTAATTGTTACGGTAGTATCAGAATTTATATCAATACTTCCTTCAAAAGAATTATAAGAAATATGCGAGATTGTTAAATAATATTCACCCTTTGATATTTCAGTAAAAACTGCATCACCATTTTCATTTGATGTTCCAAAATATTTTTCAGAAAGAGAAATATTTGCACTTTTTACAGGTAAATTATTCTCACCATCCAGTACTCTAATCATAGTACTAATTGTTTGGGCAGAAGTAAATATTTGAAAGATTAGAATTATTAAAAACGGTGTAAAAAATTTCATAAAATTAACCAACTGATTAAATCACTCTGTAAAAGAAAATAAATAAAACTTGTACCTTAAATATAAACATGCTGGCAAGAGGAGAGCAAAAATATTTAAATCATTTGTTTTGGATTATGTGTTTATTATAAAACTTGGTACTGATTATGATATTAAATAAATATTATAGAGTTAAATACTAAAAAATTTGCTGCAATTGCGTTTCTTTTTTAATTTTTACCGGCGTATTAAATCTGCAAAATGAAACTAAAATTTTACATATTACTTTTTTGTGTTATAACTGTCTCATTCAATTATTCACAAAATCTTTTATTTAAATCGATAACGGCTGAAGATGGATTATCCAGCAGTGATATTAATTGTTTGATTCAGGATAAGTTAGGTTTTATCTGGATTGGTTCAGATAATGGGCTTAATAGATATGATGGTTCTGCTATTAAAGTTTATAGGAATCCTCAGGATAACACTAACAGTATTTCAGATAACAGCATTTGGGCGCTGTATGAAGATAGAAATGAAAATATTTGGATTGGAACAAAAGGCGGTGTACTTAATAAGTATTCTCCTAAGTATGATAAATTCGAACGAATAAAGCTTGATGAAAATAAGAATGTCGAGAACAGTATCACATCAATCATTGAAGATAAAGAGGGATTTCTTTGGGTTGGTACATATTCACAAGGTTTATACAGATATGAAATTTCAACCGGTAAATTAAAAAATTGGAAATATGATCCTGAAAATAGAAATGGATTAAGCAATAACTATGTCAGTTCATTGCTGCAGGACCAATATGGGTATATTTGGATAAGTACATACAACGGATTGAACCGATTAAATCCAAACAATCTATCGGATGGGTTCAAAGTATTCTTCACAAGCGATTCAGATAAAAATTCAATTAGTAATAACCTGGTTTGGAGAATCAGCCAATCAATTAATGATAAAAATATTTTGTGGATTTGTACGGCTAATGGTTTATGTAAATATGAGATTGTTAAAAATAAATTTCACAGGCTATCGGTAAATCCAAAAATTCCTTTGCAATTCAGTAACAGTTTTGCCGGTGTGATGGAACAAAATATCGGTAGCAGTAACATCCTTTGGGCTGCTACTTATGGCGGATTGTTTAGAATCGATTTGAGTGCTAATTCTCAAGACCAATTTGTAAGTGATAAGAAAAATTTAAACGGATTGTTAGGCAATCAGATAGATCAATTATTGATTGATCGTTCCGGAGTTTTATGGATTGCAACCGATAAAGGGTTGAACTATCATTCATCAAAAACTCAAAAGTTTAACAAAATATTTTCAGAAAATATTAATGATCAAACATCGCAAGATTTATTAGGTGCAGATGTAAAAGCAATCCTAAAAAACGGGAATAATGAATTTTTTATTGCAGCATCTGAAGCACTTTATAAAATAAATATTACTGATAAGACGCATGAAATAAAAAAACTTAAGGAATTGGATAATCTTAATATTTGGTCGCTTGAAAAAGGCAGCAATAATGATTTGTGGATAGGCACTTACGGAAATGGTCTGGTTCATTTTGATATTACTAAATCAAAGTTGAATACCATCCAAATAGAAAGTCCAACTTTCAAAACCTCGGCTTTTAACTATATAAAAACTTTATATCATGATAATAATAATTATCTCTGGATGGGTTTCTGGGGTGGTGGTTTAGCTCGTCTTGATACTAAAAGTGGTAAGTACAATATATGGATTACAGACAACAACAATTCTGCCAGTATCAGTCATAATGATGTTTGGGCAATTGAGAAGGATGAACGCGGTAGGCTCTGGATCGGAACTAACGGCGGCGGACTTAATTTATTCGTTCCTGAGGACGGCGGTACGTTTTTTCATATCTACAATGAAAATAATTCTGTAAAAAGACTAAGCAGCAATAGTCTTTATGATATCTGTGAAAGCAAAATTAGAAAAAATTCGGAGGACATTGATAAAACCGTATTGTGGATTGGAACGAGTAATGGTTTGAACAAAGTTGTCATCAAAAATTCTTCTGATATTTATAACATTTCTAAAATTGATTGGGATGTTAAAATTTACGGTAGTGAAAATGGATTAAATGATAATTCTGTTTTAAGTATTCAGGAAGATTCAGATGGAAACCTATGGGTTGGAACCAATTCCGGGATTTCTTTCTTTAATGCAGAGAAAGAAATATTTATCAATTATTCAAATTCTGATGGTATCATTGGAAACGAATTTAATTCCGGATCGGCCTGTTTTTCTGAAGATGGTCTTATGTACTTTGGCAGTATTAAAGGTTTAAATATTTTTGATCCAAAAGAAATCAAACAATCCAATTATATACCGCCTGTTGTATTAACTGACTTTCAGATATTGAACAAGCCTGTTAAAATCGGCGGTGATTCTCCTTTAAGCATAAATATTCAGTTTACTGAAAAAATTGAATTATCCTATTCGCAGAATGTATTCTCATTTCAATTTTCAGCATTAGATTATAACTCACCTCAATCAATACATTATGCTTATAAGATGGAAGGCTTTGATCAAAATTGGATTACCTCGGGTGACCGCAGATTTATTTCATATACCAATCTAAACCCGGGCACTTATACTTTTAAAGTTAAAGCAACAAACAGCGATGGAGTGTGGAGCGAAAATTATAAATCAATTTTAGTTATCATCGATGCACCATGGTGGAGAAACAATTGGGCGTATTTGATTTACTTTTTAATAATTGTTTTTGGTTTATTTGCTGTTAGAAAATTTGAATCCAACAGAACTAAACTTCGCAATGAGCTCCGGATGCGGGAATTTGAAACTCAGAAGTTAAAAGAAATTGAAAATGTGAAATCAAGATTCTTCGCAAATCTTTCTCACGAATTCAGAACGCCGCTTACTCTTATTCGTGGACCTGTTGAAGAGTTAATCAATGGAACCGCCGCTGAGAATCAACAAGAATATTATCAGTTGATTCAGCGTAACAGCGAAAAGCTGCAGGAGTTAATTGATCAGCTTCTTGAATTAACTCAGCTTGAGAATGCCGCAATTCCTCTTAAGGCAAGGCAGGAAAATTTAGTAAGTATATTACACGGAATTTTTTATTCGTTTGATTCGCTTGCTAAAGAAAAAGGTATCACAATATCGCTTAAAACTGATACCGATAAGTTAATTTGTCTGGTGGATAGAGATAAACTTGAAAAGATTATTAATAACCTTTTATCAAATGCTTTCAAGTTTACTGAGACTAAAGGAATTATCTCCCTCAATATTTATCAGCAATCTTTTGATGGAAATGAATTTGCATTTGTAAAAGTAGCCGATACCGGTGTTGGGATACCTGAAGATAAGCTTCAGCATATTTTTGATCGCTTCTACCAGGTTGATGATTCGACAAGTAAGAAATTCGGCGGTTCCGGTATTGGATTAGCTTTAGTTAAAGAACTGGTTGATCTTCATAAATGGAATCTTGATGTAAAGAGTGAGGTGGGAAAGGGGACAGAGTTTTATTTGAGGATCCCATTATCAGATACTTATTTAAATGAAAACGAAAAAGATCTTGAAGGAATAGTTGATCAGCAGGCAGTGAAAGATAAAACCGGAACCACTATTAATGATAAACCTCTATCACTTGATGAAGAAATCGAACAAGAGATTCTGGAAAGGAATAAACTCTTAGAATTAAAACCATTGATTCTTATCGTTGAAGATTCAGAAGATGTCCGCTCATATCTGATTGGATTATTAAAGAACGATTACAGAATTAATGAAGCGGTTGATGGGGAAGATGGAATAAAAAAATCATCGGAGGTGATGCCTGATTTAATTATCAGCGATGTTATGATGCCTTTAATGGATGGATTTGAGTTTTGCAGGAAAATAAAAACCGAATGGTTGACAAGTCACATCCCGGTAATACTTCTTACGGCAAAAGCTTCAACAGAAAGTAAAATTGAAGGACTCGAAACCGGTGCTGACGTTTATCTTACAAAGCCATTCAGCTCAAAAGAATTATCAGTAAGAATAAAAAATCTCCTCGAACAAAGAAAGTCCCTTCGTGAAAAGTTCAGCAAACAAATAAAAGTTGAACCTGCTGCAATTTCGGTTAATTCACTAGATAATGAATTTCTAAAAAAAGCTTTTGATGTTGCTGAAAAAAATCTATCAAACTTTGAATTTAATTCAGAATCATTTGCAAAGGATATGTTCGTAAGCCGTAGTCAACTGCATCGAAAACTTTTAGCAATAACCGGGCAGGCTCCGGGAGAATTTGTTAGAGCTTTCCGTTTAAGGAAATCTGCCTCATTAATTCTAGAGCAGAGGCTCAGTATAACTCAGATAGCTTTAGAAGTTGGGTTTAATAGTCCATCTCACTTCACAAAAGCATTTCGCCAGCAATTTAATTGCCCCCCTACAGAATTCATAGAACGAAATAATTCTTAATCTGTCATTCTTTACTTTTAGCAATTTTTGCAACAAATACGCTAAAGGTTGACACAACAGCGACAGGTGCCGCTCTTGAAAAACTATAATTTTCTGATGTAATAATTACAAACTTTAATCTTAATAAGGAGCCCTAAATATGAATCGCTTTATTTTCTTAACTTTTGCTGTACTCATCATTTCACTTCAGTCATTTTCTCAAAATATTGATGCAAAACTTGGCAGTGGTGGTACCTTCAGCATTCTTAATTCTAGTAATTCATCAATACTAAATATTAGCGAAAGTAATAATAACCTAAATATTACTAATTTAAATTTAGCAGCTACAACAGGTCCTAATGTGGGAGTTATCTATAAATCGGGATTGCAGATTTTCCACACATATGGAAATAATAATTTATTTCTAGGATTTAATTCAGGTAACTTTTCACTTTCTTCAAATGCAAATGGCAACATTGGAATTGGTACTGCTTCACTTCAGGGTTTGACTACAGGAGTAGAAAATACTGCAGTTGGAAATGCAGCGCTTTCTCAAGTTACTTCTGGCAATTATAATTCTGCATTTGGTTCTTTTGCTCTGCAGCCTAATACCTTGGGTAATAATAATTCTGCTTTTGGTTATGCATCACTTCGCAGTAATACTGAAGGTTATGGAAATACTGCTAGTGGAGTAGCCGCTTTATATTCTAACACAACTGGTCATGATAACTCAGCATTTGGCGGTTCATCTCTCAATCTTAATACAACAGGTTTCTTTAACTCTGCTTTTGGTATGAACACTTTGAGAAAAAATAATGGTGATCAAAACTCAGCATTCGGGCAAGGAGCACTTTTCGAAAACACAACAGGTTATGACAACTCAGCGTTTGGGGTACTTGCATTATCAAAGAATACCTCTGGATTTAATAATACTGCGGTTGGTAATTATTCTTTACAAAATAACACCGGTAACTACAACACAGCTGTAGGTTTTAATGCTGGCTCAACTATAACTGCAGGTTCAAACCTTACTTTAATAGGTACTGATGCAAATCCTTCTTCGCCAACCGCATTGGATGAAATTACTCTTGGAAACCAGTTTGTCCAAACCTTGAGATGCAACACAACGACTATTACTTCTTTATCAGATGCTCGTGACAAAAAAAACATAAAAGATCTTTCTCTTGGATTAGATTTTTTAATGAAAATTCACCCGCGAGAATTTAACTGGGATAAAAGAGAATGGTACACAGATGGAAAATCTGATGGCAGTAAAATGCAGGATTTGCCTACCGCAGGTTTTATTGCACAAGAACTTGATAAGGTTCAAACAGAGGCAGAGGCTGAATGGCTGAAACTGGTGCTTAAAGAAAATCCGGATAGAATAGAAGCATCTGCAGGAAATCTATTTCCAATTGTAGTTAAAGCAGTTCAGGATTTGAAGAAGGAAAAAGATTCTGAAATTGCTCAGTTAAAATCAGAAAATGAAAAACTAAGAAATGAATTAGAATCAATAAAAGAATTACAAACTCGTTTAGCAAAGCTGGAACAAGTAATAATTAATTCGGACGTAAAATTTACCAGCAACATTAGTGAATAATTAAATTATAACAATTCAATAATGAAAGCCGAATTATGAAAACAAAAATATTCTTGATTGTCTTTTTCAGCTTTATAGCTTTAAAAGCACAAAGTTCTTTAATCATTGGAGCAAATGCATCTCTTGATGTTTCAGCAGGCGCAGATATTTGCGCAGATGGTATTTCAGGTACTATTACCGGCAACGGTACGTTTTGTGGTAATCCTACAGAAGTAGAATCTGAAACCGAGAAAACATTACCGACTGAATTTGCGCTTGAACAAAACTATCCAAATCCATTTAACCCAAGTACTACGATCAGTTGGCAGTCGCCAGTTGGCAGTAAACAAACATTAAAGGTTTATGATTTACTTGGTAATGAGTTGGTCACATTAGTAGATGAATATCGTGAAGCGGGAAGATATGAAGTTGAATTCTCCAAAGGAGCCCTTGGAAACGTTTTAAATCTTTCATCAGGAATTTATTTCTATAAACTTACTGCAGGTAGTTTTACTGAAACTAAGAAGATGACGGTTCTCAAATAGAAAGCAGTATATATTAGTGAATGAATCATACCAAAAATTAAAGAAGAAAGAGAAATTTATTTCTCATACTCTTATTGCTTTGATAGTTGCTGTTGCTGCAGCGACAACAGCACTACTTTTTTTACTGGTATCTGAGTTGTGAACTACAAGGAATGGGAAGCATCGATCAAATCTCCTTGTGCACAATGCCGCAGAGGTTAAGCTTTGCGGCAACTTTAAAATTTATAATACTCTTTATTAAATAAATCAGAGGTTACGATGAAATGCATTTATTTACTTCTACTTGCACTTGCACTGTTTGTTGTTTCAACAAAAGCACAGGAAGTTTACACAATTAATTCTCTTGCAGATGATGAAGATGCCTATGCTTATGATAATCCAGACTCGCCACCTGATGAATCCAAAGATGGCATATGCAGCGATGCACAGGGAAGGTGTACATTAAGGGCAGCAATGGACGAAGCGCATAACAGAAATACCTCTGCAAAATTTATCTTCAGTGTTTCAGGAACAATCAACCTAATTGATGGAATTACCCTGGAAGATTTCTGTGAAATAGACGGTGCTAATCAAATTGAATTAAACGGCACTGCAATTTTGGTAGCTCAGAACAATACTAAAATCAAAGGTCTTCGCATTTCTGCAATGTTTGGAGTGCAGCTTGAAGGTGACAACAGCATTGTTGGTGATTTCCCTTATTACAATGAGTTCGTTAATTGCTATGTGGGTTTATCAGCAGATGGAAATAACAATAAAATATTCAATAACTATTTTGGAATTACTCAAGATGGTACATTAATGCCTAATCAATTCGGAATGATAATAAGCGGAAGCAATAATGAGATTGGCAAATCTGACCTTGCTAATGGAAATGTTATTTGCGGCAACTCAGTTGTTGGTGTAGAGATTGCTTTAGGCAGCGGAAATAAAGTTCAACACAACTTAATCGGAACTACATTTGATGGTAGAACTGATGCAGGTAATGGGCAGGGAATAACGATTGGCGGCTCTAACAACAATATAATCGGCGGAGATAATTGGGATGATGGAAATGTAATTTCAGGTAACAGCATTTATGGCATAATCATAAGTGGTGCACCGCCAGACAGCTATTCTGCCGATAATATTATTAAAAATAATAATATTGGTTTAAATCCTGATAAGACTGCTGCAGTACCAAATGGAAGAGGAATAACAATAACAAATGCAACTATGAGTGCACAAATAATTGATAATATTATCTCTGGTAACACAAATGAAGGCATTTATATTTTTGGTTATGATGATGAAACATATACAAACGGACACATTATTCACGGTAATTCTATTGGAACTGATGGTGCTCAGGGTTCATTTCCAAATGAAGGTGATGGAATTTTAATAGCCGGTAATGTTGGGATAGTTAAAATCGGGCAGGATGAAAATGGTAATTATACAGGTAATACAATTGTTGGAAACGGATCGGTTGGAGTTGATATAGTCCCGCTTCAAGGTTATTCTCCCGAACGTATAACTATCAGAAGAAATAATATAAATACTAATGGCTTAACAAATCTTTTTGTTGATACATCTGCAAACAGCAGGATAAGAGAACCATTTAATCTTAATTATAGTGCTGGTTTGATTACAGGAAAGCATTCTCTACCAAATGCAATAATAGATATTTACAGTGCTAATAAATTTGAGCTGCCTGCATCTGCATATTTTAGAATTGGAACAACTAACACTGATGCAAACGGTAATTTTTCATATTCAACAAACCTGAATATAGAAGCAATTGCAGTTACCGCTACAGATTTTATGGGCAATACATCTAATTTTGCAAGATTAAATATTGTAACCGATGTTGAAGATGAAAAACAAATTCCCTCAGAATTTTCTTTAGAGCAGAATTATCCTAATCCATTTAATCCAAGTACTCGCATTAGTTGGCAGTCTTCTGTCGGCAGTCATCAAACATTAAAGATATTTGATTTAATTGGAAATGAGGTTGCTACTCTAGTAGATGAGTATCGGGAAGCAGGACGATATGAAGTGACATTTGAAGCAAGCAGACTTTCATCAGGAATTTATTTCTATAAACTAACTGCTGGTTCATTTGTTGAAATTAAGAAGATGACAGTATTAAAATAATATGAAAAACTTAATGCAAAAGACTTATGAACAATTACCTAAGCGAGAGAAGATATTCTCAATTGTTGCCAACGCATTATTTTTTATTGTCTGCATATCAATTATGATGGTAATGCTGGGAATAGTTAGTTCACTTTAATATGATATTAAAATAAAATGGAGAAGAATATGAAAAAAATACTATTAACAATGCTTATGTTATCTAATTTATTAGTTTATCCACAGTGGTCTAATGATCCATCAATTAATACTGAAGTAATTATAGGCTTTAATGAATTTAATCCGCAAACAACCAGTGATGGCTCTGGCGGAGCAATTGTGATTTGGCAAACATTTGACGGATTATATGCACAAAGAATTAGTCCAATGGGATATAAACTATGGAATTCTAGTGGTGTTATTGTTAATAATGCATACGTTACTTATCCACAAATATTAAGTGATGGTTCCGGCGGAGCATTTATCTGCTGGGTAGATAACAGGGGTGGTGATGATGATATTTATTTGCAAAGGATAGATAATAACGGATCGCCTTTATGGACTGCGAATGGAATTGCAGTATGTAATGAAAGTTTGTCTTATCAGGATTCTCCGGTAATGTGTCCGGATAATTCTGGCGGAGTTTATGTTGCCTGGCGAGATGATAGAAATACTAATTCTGATATTTATGCTCAAATAGTTAATTCTACTGGAGGTTTAGTTGGGGGGAACATAGTGGTTTGTTCTGATTTCTATGACCAGGTTTCACCTCAGATTGCAAGTGATGGCTCTGGTAATGCAATAATTGTTTGGACTGATAGTCGCAATTTCTTTTCTACACTTGATGATATTTATGCACAAAAAATCAATCTATCAGGTACTTCTTTATGGTTATCTGACGGTGAATCAGTCTGCAGTGCATCAAATAATCAATCAAATGCTAGATTAGTTAACAGTGGAACTGATGAAGTTATTGTAGCCTGGGAAGATGAAAGAGGATCTGATAAGGATATTTACTCCCAAAAAATAATTACCAATAATACTTACTTAGAAACTTCTTGGACATACGATGGCGAGATAATATGTTCAGAATCAGCTAATCAATACAATATTGAACTCGTAAGTAATTCAAATGGTGAAGCAATCTTCAGCTGGGTTGATGAAAGAAATGGTGCTGCAGACAAAGATATATATGCTCAACGTGTTTACTCTCTCGGAACACCTGCATGGGCAAATAATGGAGTAGTAATTTGTGATGAGGTTAATGATCAAATTGATCAAGAAATAGTTTCAGATGGATACGGTGGAGCAATAATAAACTGGACGGACAGTCGTGCGTTAGCTATAAGCTCAGATATCTATGCTCAAAGAATTGGAGTTTATGGTGATGTTCAATGGACATCAAATGGAATAGTTCTTGCAAATGCTGCTAATGAGCAACTGGAACCATCTGTTGTAATATTAAATCCTAACAACTTTTTTACAGCATTTACTGATAAAAGAACGGGCAGTGATATTTATTGTCAAAAATTCTTAATTGATGGGAGTTTACCAGTAGCAGCACCATCCGGTGTAGATGGAGTAATTTCTGTCAATGAATATGGAGATATTCAGAATAGTTATTTTGCAGGCAATGGTGTTACCTGGTATATGAAGATGGATGAATCATACATATATGTTGGTGTAAGCGGCTACACCAATTCATCTGATGCAGTAGTAATTTATTTGAGTAATAGTAGAATTACCCCAGTTAACTATATAGACAATTCCTATGGCTCAGTTATTGGAAGCGGTTATGACGGTGTTACTCCAAATTTACCATTCCGCTCCACCTATTTCGCTTTTGTTAAACCAGGATATGATGACTATAAATACTTTGATGGTTCAGGAGCGTGGGGACCAAGTACAGTAAATGGTATCTTTAAATCGTACAATGGTGGTAATCAAGTAATTGAGTTTGCGATACCATGGTCATCGCTGCCGAGCATTGATTACGTTCCCAGATATGGTATGAATTGGCTTGGATTTCTTTCGTATGCAGGAGGTGGAGGCGGTACTTTTGCACGCGTACCCACCGAAAATCCTGCAGGTACAAATCCTGATATGGGCTGGTATTTTGATACTGGTTATGCGTCATTTGGCGGTGGTATTATAGATTTTCCATTCCATACAAAGTGTTACACTCATGTTGGCAATGATATTTTAAATTTTGGAGATATAGCTGTTTCAAACTTTACACTTAATTCACCCGGGAAACAGATAATAAGAACGAGTGGTGATTGGAATATTGGCGGAGTTTTACTCGTTAATAATGGAACGCTTACTTTTAATAGTAATAATCCGGTTAATGTTCAAACTTTAGAACACTATGGAGGTGAAATTAGATTTTCATCAGGTTTATTCGATGCTCCTTTAAATCTTCACAGGATATATAGAGAAAGTTCTGCAGGTCCTCTTATTATGGATGCCGGGCAGACAACCACATTTCTGGGCACTTCACCTTTCTTTTCTGATCAAGGAACTGAAATAATACAACTTCAAAACGTGATACTTCAGTCTGATTCTCTTGACTTATATAGTGATATGACAATTAATCAATCATTGGATCTAAACACAGGAGATATACAGACAAATGGATTTAATCTGATTCTTGCACCTGGAGTAATTGTTACTGGCACGGGATATATTAATGGAGCTTTACAACAATCTATTCCAACTTCACCAAGCGCCTTAGGAAAGGGAAATGGAATTGAAAATTATCTGGTTAATTTCCCGATCGGTACGGATAATGGTCCTTCTCCAGTTTCAATAGATTTTTCAAGTGTTGCTGCTGGTGGTACGGTATCGGTACAAGCAGTTCAGACTGTTCATCCAAACTCTGTTGTCTCTTCCGAATCAATGAAACGATACTGGAAAATAACGAAGGATGAAAATCTTTCGTTCACATCTGCCGATATCACTTTTAATTATTTACCGCAGGATTTTAACACAGCTTTCTTTGAAGATCCGGATGAAGCTTCAATGGTTGTTGGTAAATATGATACAGGCAGCTGGACGTTTCCAAATGTGAGCAACAGATTTAATGGTGGAACTAATGATGGCGGGTCAATTACAATTTCCGGTGTTAATTCATTCTCAGATTTTACTACGGCAAAGAGTGAAGCTTCAGTACCTGTGGAGTTAACAGCCTTTAATGCTGTCCTTTTGGGTTCAAGTGTAAAACTAAATTGGACTACTGCCACGGAGATAAACAATTATGGATTTGAGATTGAAAAGACAATTCACACTTCGACTCCGCTTAGCGTGACAAAGTGGGAAAAAATTGGATTTGTTTCTGCAAGCGGTAATTCTATCTCCGAGAAAAATTATTCTTTTACAGATTCATATCCATCAGGCGGCAGCAAATTTGTTTACAGATTAAAGCAAATCGATAATGACGGAACATTTTCCTATTCAGATATAGTTGAAGTAGAAATCGTACCTAATAAATTTGAATTATCACAAAACTATCCAAACCCATTTAATCCTTCTACAAAAATTAAATACACAATCCCGAATGTCACCCTGAGCGGAGTCGAAGGGTCTAGAGTGCAGCTTAAAGTTTACGATATCCTTGGAAACGAAGTAGCAACTCTGATAAACGAAGAAAAACCAGCAGGAGTTTATGAAGTTGAATTTAATGCTTCAAATTTATCAAGCGGAGTTTATTTGTATAAACTAACTGCAGGAAGCTTTACAGAAACTAAGAAGATGACAGTTTTAAAATAGTATTAAATAGAACCAAAATATTTAAGGAGTAGTTATGAAAATATTTTCTTTATTAGTTTTTTTAACAGTTTTTTATTCCATAAAAATTTATTCTCAATCTGTACCCGATTTACCAATCCCGATATCTTATGCATCTGCAGAAGTTTGGGGTGATTCGATTTATTTTTTTGGCGGATCAAACGACTATAACGGAACAGAATTGTACAAAAGAATTTACAAGTACAATGGCTTATCGTGGAGTTATTATGATTCAATCCCTTTCAATCATGTTTGGAGTTTAGAAACGGCAATTAAAGGTGATACTGTTTTTCTTTATGGAGGTTGGTCCGGCGGCGGTGGAAAACTTTATTCATATAGATTAAGTACAAAAACATGGACTCAACTAGCACAAGGACCAAGTACATTTTCAAATTATGGTCACACACTTGAATACTACAATGGTTTGTTATACGCGTTTTATAACGGATATGCTGCCAGTTATAATCCATCCTTAAACTCCTGGACAAATCTTTCTACTAATGCAAATTCTGTAAGTTTTTCGGCATCTACTATTCTCAATGGTGAGATTTATACATCTGGATGGTCCAATTCTTTGTTCTTTAAATACATACCAGCAACAAATCAATGGATACAGTTGCAAGATCTTCCTGAATTTTTATCAGGCGGTGCACTTAGAGCGATTGGTAATAGAATTTATTTGGTTGGCGGATCTAGTGGTTTCTCGGGCGGCACTTCCTGGAATATTTATGAGTATAATCCAGTAACAAATCAGTGGGTTCTTAGCGGTCAATTCAGTTCTAAAAGAGCTTATATGGAAGATATTATTTATCAGAATAAGTTTTATATACTTGGCGGAGTGAATGAGAATACCGCCGCAGTTGATATAGTTGAATATATAATGGATCAAACTACAGATGTTGAAACGAGCTCTGAGATCGTAAGCGAGTTTTTACTCATGCAAAACTACCCCAATCCATTTAATCCCAGCACAAAAATACGTTACTCGATTCCGAGTATTACCCTTCATACGTCATCCCGAGCGGAGTCGAGGGGTGAAGAATCTCAAGTAACATTAAAAGTATATGATGTTCTTGGCAATGAAATTGCAACACTTGTTAATGAGGAAAAACCTGCTGGAGTTTACGAAGTTGACTTTAATGCATCACAACTTTCATCTGGAATTTATTTCTACAAGCTGCAGGCAGGTTCTTTTACACAAACAAAGAAAATGACTGTGTTAAAGTAAAGGAGAGTAAAAAATGAAACTTAGATCTTTAATAATTTTTATAGTGTTAACAATATTATCAATTTCAATTGAGATGCAAGCTCAATCATTAACCTGGCTTGGAACACTTGGTGGAAATACGGGCAGAGCTTCAGGTGTTTCTGATGATGGATTGACCGTCGTTGGGGGGGCACAAGACAGCGGGGCGTTATATAAAGCATTTATGTGGCAAAATTCTACAGGTATGGTTAATCTTGGAAACTTTGGAGGCAATTCAAGTGGAGCAGCGGGAGTATCAGCCTCGGGTTTAAGAATTGCTGGAACAGCGAGAGATTCGTTATTTAGAAACCGCGCATTTATTTACTTAAATGGGGTAATGCTGGATATCGATCCTTTGGTAGTTTTTGAAGATGTAAGTGCGAGCGATATTTCACCTGATGGTAATTGGGTGGTTGGTTCTTATAAGGATGCCAGCTTAAATGATCGGGCTTATTCTTACTTCGCGGGATCATCTTTAATTGATATTGGAACTCTTGGCGGAGAATCAAGTGAAGCTTTTGCAATTTCAGGCGGAATTGATCCCATAATAGTTGGAAGGTCACAGACAAGCAATTTTGAAATTCATGCTTTCAAGAAATTTGGCAATCAAATGGATGATCTCGGAACACTTGGTGGTGACTTTAGTATGGCGACGGATATTTCAAACAACAAAGATTTTATTGTCGGCTATTCAACTGGTGCAAATCATCCTGATCGTGCCTTTATATGGACTGATTCAAGCGGTATGCAAAATCTTGGTTCATTAAGCTTGTACCAAAGTCAGGCGTGGTCTGTCTCAGATAATGGAATAGTTGTGGGCTGGGCTTATGCATTTGATTCGCTGTATAATACATTTCTAGAAAGTGCCTTTATTTGGACATCTGATTCAGGCATGCAGAATCTGAATACACTCTATTCAAATTTAATTCCTGTTACTGGTAAGCTTACATTTGCAAATAGTATATCCGCGAATGGAAGATATATTGTTGGTACTGGTTATAAATCAAACCCTGAAAGATACGAAGCATTCCTGCTTGATCGTGGTAATATATCTGCGGTTGCTGATGATAGAACTTTTCTTGAAGAATTTTCTTTAGAACAGAACTTTCCCAATCCCTTCAACCCCTCAACAACAATTTCTTTTTCAATTCCAGAGGAAGAATTCGTATCACTGAAATTAATTAATTCTTTGGGAGAAGAAGTTGCAGAATTAATTAACGAAGAAAAACCTGCGGGCAATTATTCAGCTTCATTCGATGCGAGTAGTCTATCGAGCGGAATTTATTTTTACAGTTTAACAGCCGGTTCTTTCATAGAATCGAAAAAAATGATTTATCTCAAGTAAAAAATTTAAGGAGGATTAAAAAATGTTATTAAACTTTACAAAAAGCATGGCCGTAATAATACTGTTAACCTCTATCTCGTTCGCACAGAATTTTGAGATCAAGTTTGATTCTCTTAGCGCGAGCTATTGGTTTGGCGGAGATAACAGACCAGGTATGGAAAGAAATGTTACTGTGGCTCAAATTGTTTTTATTGATGAACAAATCAATCTTGAATCTTTTGCATTCTATTTTACTTCACCTTTTGATTCAGCGACAAATGGAACCGGAGAGGGACACGAAGTATCTTTGAAACTTCATATAAGAGATTCGGTCGGTAATATATTGCAGACTGAACAAATTATTGTCCCGGATACTTTTATGGGCGGCTGGGTTACCTGGTCTAACATAAATCTCGAGCTTCCGGAAACAGGCACATATATTTTCTCCTCTTACTTAGTAGACGGATATGACTCTAACATGGTTTATTCAGGATTAGGGTGTGATTTTAATGCTGGTTACCCAGATGGAGAAATGTATGTAAAGGAAGTTACAACTGAACTCGAAGCAGAAACCTGGGGAGATTGGAGTCAGCATGCTTGGGATGCAAATTTTTGGTTAATAGGGATTTCAAATTCAACGATAGTTGAAGATAATGCTGAAGTAGTGCAAAATTTTAATTTGGCCCAAAATTATCCCAATCCCTTCAATCCCTCAACAACAATTTCTTTTTCAATCCCAACGGAAGAATTTCTTACACTGAAAGTTTACAACTCGTTAGGAGAAGAAGTTGCAGAATTAATTAATGAAACTAAACCTGCGGGAAATTATTCTGTTTCTTTTGATGCCGTTGGACTTACGAGCGGAATCTACTTCTATAAAATTACAGCGGGAAGCTTTATTGATGTTAAGAAAATGATTTATCTCAAATAAAAATTTTAGGAGGATTTAAAAAATGCAATCAAATAAAATTTACTTCTTGCTTTTTCTAATTTCGATTTTTTCAACAATCCCATCCGGGTTATATGCCCAGTTAAATATGACTGTAAATTCTTTAGCAGATGATGAGTATGCTTATGCCTGGGACGATCCGAATACGCCCGAAGATGAATCAAAAGATGGTATTTGCAAGGATGAACTTGGGAGATGCACAATCAGGGCAGCAATTGATGAATCAAATAATATGAGTACGGCACTTGATTTATTCTTTTCTGTAAACGGGCAAATTGATTTGATTGATGGTCTCTATCTTGTGGATGGAACAACAATCCTTGGCAACAACCAGGTTGAAATCAGTTGTGATAATTGCTTCGATCTTGGAAATGATTGCCAGATATCACAAATTATTTTTAATGGTGTAACTTTTACAGCAATTACTGTTAATGGTGATAATAACACTATTGGTTCCTCCAATGTTTTTATTAACAATTATATAGCTGTAGATGTTTGGGGAAATTCAAATAGTATTGGTGGAAACCTTTTCGGTATTGATGATAATAATAATCTGGGATCAAACAATATTAGTATTCTGGTTACAGGTAGTTCTAATACAATAAGCTTAAATACATTTTGTGGTAGTTTAACCGCAATGTCTGTTGCCGAAGGTGAATTTAACGAAATAAGAAGAAATTACATCGGAACAAATTCGAGTGGAGACCAGGGACTGGGAAATCTAATTGGTATAGCCATCGATGGATCAGGCAGCAACCTTGTTGGAGGAGAAACTCTTGATGAGAAAAATGTAATATCAGGAAATTCGGTTGCGGGCATAGCTATTAGTGGTGTTCCTCCTGATAATTATTCGGTTTCGAACGGAGTTTGGAGTAACATTATTGGTTTGGATCCAACACAAACATATCCAATACCAAATGGGAATGGGGTGGTTATAACGAATGGTGCTCGGGTTGAATTTTTAGGGCGTAATATAATCGCAGGAAATTCACTTAGCGGTATTCACATTTTCGGTCAGGATGATGAGACGAAAACATACGGGCATATCATTGCGGAAAACAAAATAGGTGTTAATTCAGATAATGTTCTTTTTCCAAATGGAATGGATGGAATAACCATTCAGGGGAATGTGGAAGATGTTACTATTGGAACAAATTTATCAGGGCAGCATTTGCCTAACAGTATTATAGGAAATCAAAATAAAGGAATAAATGTCATATCTGATTTCGGATACTCTCCGTCAAAAATTCAATTTCGAAAAAACCTTGTATTTCAAAATAGTTCGGCTAATATTTTTATGTCATCCCAGGCTAATAATGGATTATTACCCCCGTACAGTTTGTCATTTAGCAACAATACAATAGCAGGAATACACGATGTTCCCGGTGCGCTTATCGATGTTTATAAAGCTAGCATAAATGAATTTTCGCCTTCTGCTTATGAATGGCTGGGTTCAACAAATGTGGGGAGTAATGGAGTATTTTCTTATGAGATTACAGACCCTTCAATCGAAGCAGTCTCTTTAACAGCTACAACAGCAACGGGTAACACTTCTGCCTTTGGATTCATAGAATTAATAACTGATGTTGAAAACGAGAATAATGAAATTCCAAACGAATATTTTTTGAGTCAGAATTTTCCGAATCCTTTTAATCCAAGTACAAGAATAAAT
>Ga0172375_10000353_pt1 | contig 73532 bp, 81 predicted proteins | sample LakKiv1m_FD_114537 | JGI IMG/M metagenome (GOLD analysis project Ga0172375, IMG submission 114537) | Freshwater microbial communities from Kabuno Bay, South-Kivu, Congo - kab_092012_11.1m | ecosystem: Environmental > Aquatic > Freshwater > Lake | place: Democratic Republic of the Congo... | reverse complement strand
CCCAAAAAATATTTTCCGGCAGACGGATCAAAACGAAGTGTGGCCGAACTGGCCAAGACTCTCGGCCCAAAAAAAACAAACAGGGAGACGAGAATGATAAAACTAAATATTATTTTTTTCACGACGCCTTTTTTCATATATTTTTTTCGCAACAAATACCAATACTAAGATTGCCAAGAGATACAGGATGGGATTCGAGAGATTAAAAAATTTGTGCGGGGTGGGATTGATCGAAAGAACGATGCTCTCTCCGGAATAATTTACGGCATAGAGCGAGACCGGACGTGAGCGGGTTTGATCAAGGAGAAGATACGGACTTCGGATACTCTTCCAGGCTCGGTCGCCTTCTTTAATCATAACATCTTTGATCCCACTTCCGTTGTCTTTGGCTTGAAAAATAAGGGCGTATTTGTTGTTAAAAAGATTCACGTCCCGGATGACGTAAGCTTCGAGGGTAGGGCTTTCGCCTTTCTGCCCCTGATAAACTTCCGAACTTTTTTCCGCTCGAATCGTAAGCGCAAGCTCCGAATTCGGAATATTTTCGGTCGTTCCTTCGCCGTCATTTTGCGCTACCAAAAAAGAATCCGTTTTAAAAACAGCCGGGCCGGAAAATTTTGATTGAAATACTAGCCTGAGGATCTGACCCGGCAATTTATCGGACGGATTAAATGGGTCGATCACTCCGGAGAATCCATTCGGCATTATCCCGGCAAAAGAAATCCGGTCACTTTCCAAGAGCGGTTCTTTGATCCAAAGACTAATCATCGATCCGCCTTTTTCTGTCCGAAGCAAAGCAACTTGGTCGATCGGATAAGTCACCGTCCCTTCGATGGCGTTTAGGGAAACTCCTTCTGGGTCGAGCAAGAGGTCGATGTAGAATTGTCCGCCAAGCCCGATCGTTTTCACGCCCGAAACAAGTTTTATATTGGCCGCCGAAACCCTTCCGGCGAAAGCAAAAAACGCGAGGAGGATTATAAAGAAAAATATTTTTTTCGAATTTTTGTTTTTCATATTACCCGGTCCAGTTGAAAGCTAAAATACTAAAATCAACCAGGGTTATCCGCCCGTCTTTATTCAAATCAACTTTGTTCGGGTAATTTGTTTTATGATACCAGTAAGCCATGATAGAAAAATCAATCAAGTTTACGTGTCCATCACAATTCAAATCTCCGCGGATTGTTTCACAATCCCCGCTCGGTTTTTTTCTGGAAGAAAGCTTGACAGAGAGTGGCACAGACGGGCTCGTGGCGCTTGTGCTCTTCCCTAGAATTGATCTTCCATTTACTTTGTATTTGCCGTAAGCGAAAGAATCGGTATTTATTTTAAACGAATATCGGCCATTTCCGAGAGAGGCAGTGTTGCCAAAAATAGTCTGCCCCGAAGTTGGGCTGAAGAATATACTAACGTTCGCGTAGGGGGCCGTTTCTCCGGAGACGGTCACCGGGTCACCTCGGCGCACTTCCGACTTGTCGAGAGCAATGGTCGGGGAAAGGAAAATACCTCCGACTGTCACCATGGTACCGGCTTTCATTAAAATCGAAAACGAATAGACCGCAGACTTGAGCCCGGTTGAGTCTGTGGCATAAATCGAAAAGACGTAGACTCCGGGTTTCAAGTTCGCCAGATACGCGAAAAATTTTGCCTGTCCGTCGGCGACTGTAATAATCGCCGGACTTCCATTTTCGAGAATGGTCACTCTGCCGAATGGATAGGCCAAGCCGGAAAATCTAATAGTGGTCGGGGTACCGCCGAATCCTCCCCCGCCCCCCGTCCCTCCGCCATTATTCTCCACCACAGCGGAAATAGAAAGAGAGTCTCCGGTCGAAATAGTATCGCCCAAACAAACAAACCCGGGCACCAAGAAAAAAACTGCCAGAAAAACAAGTCCCCATGTTTTTTTAGAAAAAAATATCCTAGACATCCTACACGCCGCCAGCTGAATTATTTATGCCGTGGCGCGCTTGATTGATGATGTATCGGTTGTATCGTTTTAGCAATTTCCTGACAATAAAGAAAACCACCAGAAGCACCAGGAATATGCAGATAAGGAGCTGCCACGGGAAGACAAAAAAGAAAGCAGTCTTGGTACTGTGCAAGTTTTGAGATCCGTAAGTCAAATTCAATTTGGCAAAATATGGACCGACGGCAAAATTCTGCCATTGATAAGAGACTCGGGAGAAGAAAGCGGAAAAGAAAGAAGAGGGCGGGAGAGCCTTCGGATCGGCCGGATGCTTGATCCAAGTCAGATTGAAAAGACGAGTCGAATGCGGCAAAATATTTCCGGAAACCGCATTCGCGTTTATCCGGTCAGCTGGAATATAAAAAGCATCATGAATGGTAACCTTGCCTTCCGGCTTCACTCGATCGTTGCCATCATTCTTCCAGCGATATTCAAAATCAACCGGCAAAGAATTGTAAAATATTTTATGTTCCTTGGTATTAAAACTAACCAGTCCCCCGGCTTCAAGCACGTCTCCATTCACCGAAAGCAAGATCAGGGTTCCGGTCTTGGCGCCGACAGAAACTTGGCCTTCACCCTCTCTGTTCGGATTGGTGCCAAAGAAGATCACCGCAAAGTGACCCCCGGCATACGCGTCTGTCGGAATATTGATGTTGATCAAAATAGTTTTGGAACCTCCGGGCGGGAGAGTAACGGTCTTGTCGGCCGAGATCCAAGTACCTAGGTCGCCAGTCGGTTCTACGAAAAGCGGGCTACCCGTTTCCCCTTGCGCTTCGAAGTTGGAGTAAGAAACATAATAAGTTTCTTCTGCTCCTTTGTTGTCGTTGAAAAGAGTAATCTCGCGGGCAACGGTCGTCCCAGGGTTTCCGTTTATTTCGATCCGAGCCGGAGAGATAGTCAAAGCATGCGCCTCGGGCAGACCGAGCCCAAAAAAGAGAAGGAGAAAGAAGAGAGCCGGGATTATTTTTATTATTGTTGTCTTCGTCGTTTTCATAAAAATAATTTTTACTAAAAATTACCAGTAGCTATATAAGTATGACTCGTGGTGTAACTTCCCGACTCAGTGATCGGTGAAATGTTGGCGATGTATCGGACTGAAAAAGTATTGGAGAGAGTGGCAACTGCGGTGCTAGCGACTGTCGCGGCAGTGGAGGCGGTAGCGGTATAAGCATACTGCCCGGCGGTGCCATAAGTAGCCGGAACCGTGGCCGACCCTGCCCCGCTCACGTTCATCCGAAGACCGAATTGTTCGTTGGCCGGGTTTGGAGCAGTAGCCGAAGCAAGCGCGGTGATAGTGTTTGCCCCGGAAGTCAGAGTCGCTCCTTGGACTGTCAAAGTGTATCCCCCCGTGCCGTTCGTAGCCGCCGTCATGTTGAAGGCTTCTGTTTCAGTTTGGGTAGGACAAGTGACGTTGCCTGGGTCGGTATTCTGCGCCCAGCAAGTATTGGCGGTAGTCAGATTACCGAAATAAATGGCATTATGGGAAATTGTGAAGGAAATCGTCGGCAGAACAGTCGCCGCCAGGGAAACTATGCTATTGGTAATAATCGGCATCGAGAGAACCCCGCTGTCCCCGAAAGTTCCGCTAAAAGTAAGGGAGGTGGTGCCGGCGGAACCGTTGGCTATCTGATAAACACCGTTTGATTGGCTGGCAGCATTTGTTCCGATTTTTATAGTAATGATACTGCCTGCCACTACCGGGGTACTGCCGTTTGTGAAAGTAATCACTGTGCCGGAAGTTCGCACTGCTCCCCAAGTAGTTCCGGCGGCGGAGGCAGCCAAAGTGACGTTTGTCCCATCATCCAAGAGATCCATATCCGTATAAGTCATAGAGGTGTGTATGCTGGTCGAGTTGTCAAAAGTCAGGATAAGAGTGGCCCCGGCCGCTATCCCGGTAGGAGTAGTGAACACTATCGTGTGATTCGCCACCGCGGTAGCCGAAAGATTGGTAACCGTATCGGACATTGAAGTCAGTGATCCGGCAATAACCCTCGGTGATAAGACAAAGCCGGAAATCGCAAAAATAAGCAGGGTTGTAGCTAGTGTTCTGGTGATTCCTTTTATCATAATTCTTTCATATCTCGGTTAAAATTTTTCAATAACAATTTAAAAATTACCGGTAGCGATATACGTGTGGCTGGCAGTATAGCTGCCCGACTCGGTGGTAGGCGAAATGTTGGCTATATACCGAACCGAATATGTGGTAGTAGTAGTGGCTACCGAAGAAGAAGCCATATTTACCGGAGTGGTGGCGGTCGGGGTCCAAGCAAAACCAGAGGCCAAAAATGGGGCCAGCACAGCGCCGCTCCCGGAGGTGGCAGTCGCCCGCATGCCAAATTGCTCGTTGCCTGGGTTGGAAGCTTGGTTTGTGGCGTTAGGAGTAATAGTGTTAGCGTTGGAAGTTAGAGTCGCACCCTGGGCACTAATGGTATATCCCCCCGTGCCGTTTGTGGCCGCTGTCATATTAAAAGCTTCCGCTTCAGCCTGGGTAGGACAAGTGACGTTGCCGGGGTCTGATCCTTGGGCAAAACAAGGACCGCCAGTCCGTAAATTACCAAAATAAATCGTATTGTCGGAAATAGTAAAACTGATCGTCGGCAAAACAGTTGCGGAAATAGCTACGATGCTATTAGTAATAATCGGCATCGAGAGAACCCCGCTGTCCCCGAAAGTTCCGCTGAAAGAGAGAGTAGTGGTACCGGCCGAACCGTTTGTAATCTGTTGGTCGCCGGCAGATCCGGAAGTGGCATTGGTTCCGATCTCGATATTGACCACGCTTCCTCCGGTCACTGCCGTAGATCCGTTTGTGAAAGTAATCACTGTGACGGAAGTTCTCGCCACTCCCCAAGCCGTTCCGGCAGCGGTAGAGTTGAGCGTAGCGTCAACGCCGTCATCTTTCAAATCAACATCGGTGTAATCCAACCCGGCAGGTATACTGGTCGAGTTGTCGAAAGTAAGAATAAGAGTGGCCCCGGCCGCTATCCCGGTAGGAGTAGTGAACTGGATCGTGTGATTCGCCACCGTAGCAGCCGAAAGATTGGTAACTGTGTCGGACATTGAAGTGAGAGAAGCGGCCATGGTTTTCGTGAGATTCATGATCCCGGATGTCACAACAACTAGAGCAATCACAACAGTTAGCGATATTATTTTTTTAAACATTAGAGTTGGCAATTGAATTTATAATAAAAAAACGTACCACGATTCAATCATTGAAAACATTCGTATCCGTACTCCAATTATACAATTTCGTTTCGATACATACCAGTAAAGTTATCCCCAGAATCCACACTTTTCACAGTTAAAAATTTGCGGTCACGACATAAATCATCGAGGTGAGATATGCACCGGGATTAAGCAAGTCGTCGATGCTTGCCACTGACCTGATCGAATAGGTTGTGGTGACTCCATCACCGGAAGAAGCTTGCCCAAGAGTGGCAAAATTTTCACTATTAGCGTCGTAAGCAAAACCAGATCCGTCATAAGGCGAAGAAACAGCGCCACTTCCTCCCGAAGCGACTGCTCGAATTCCGTAAGCTTTGGTTCCGGTGGCAGGGGTTTGGTTGGTTCCTCCGATCGGAGTGATAACATTGGAATTAGAACTGAGCGAATCTCCTCTAAACATTAAAATATATCCGGAGGGAGCGTTGGTGTTCACGGTCACGTTGTACGCTTCGACTTCAGACGAGCTCCCGGCGCCGGTGTCGGTAGCATAACGCAAAAGTGCGCTACTTAGATTTCCAAAACCGATGGAGTTGGCGCTCAAATTTAAAGTGATCGATTGAGAAAAAATCTTTGCGCAAACTTTGTTGACGTAGGAAGACGGACTACCAACCATCGAGTTGGTCGGAGTGTTTCCCATCGAGAACAAAGTGGTATCGTAGCCGGTACAATTGTTTGCCTGATAACCAACCGTAATCTCGTCCCCCGCAAAAATGCTTGAAATACAGGCATTTTCTGTATAATTCGGATTATTTTCTGAATTTTTTTCCACGTGCGCGTTGGTCACTCCGCTCATCCGAGAAAAAATTACTTTGTTGCTGGCCGCACAAGAATTGCCGAGCCCTAGAACTCCAGAACAACAAACGACATTGTTGTCATAGACCGAAGTTGCTTGGCTGGGTAGTTCAGCATGAGCATTGATTGAGCCAGACATCCGAAGCAGAACCGTTCCGGTACAAGCCGAAGCCGTGGTAATGGAACAAGACAATGCCGCTTCAGAAAAAGAAGCAGGCAGAAAAACTAAGATTAAAAAAACTACTATGTAAAAATATTTATTGAGTTTTCTCATACGATACTATCGTATCTCGTAGGTGATGGTTATATCCGAAGTGATCAGGTTCTCCCCTTTTGGAAGTTCGGCTCTGGAAGCGGAAGACACGGCTCCCATTCCCATAACTGCTTTTTCGTACATCACCGGCATCGGATAGCTTCCATTTTCGTTGAAGGAAGTTATCTTGCCCAAACGAACGCCGAGCTCCGCGGCCAATTTCTTGGCTTTTGTTTTGGCATCGTCGATTGCGATCTTTCTCGCCGTTTCTTTTATCGTATCTTCCTTGTCCACCGCAAAATTCGGTCCATAGAGTTCGGTGACACCGACAGTTCCAAGTCCAGAAATCACAGCACTAGCATCATCGATCTTTCTTATTTTGACGGAAATATTTTCGTACGCTTCGTAGCCGGTGATCACTTGCTTGGTTGGCCGAGGCGGACAAGTGATCGCGCCGCAAGCAACATCTGTAGCGTATTGATAGCTATAAGTCGGGTTGAAGGAAACACTTTCTGTTTTGATGTCTTTGTCTGCGATATTATTTTTCCTGAGAAGGTCCAAAGCTTTTTTCTCCACCTCTCTAACAGCGTCCTGTGCTGCCTTCACGGTCTTGCCACTCTCTCTCAAGGTGAGGTTTACATTAGCAATGTCTGGAACGACACCTATCTCACCGTGCCCAGAGACAGAAATAACATTCACGTTTTGGCCACCTCTGTCGTGATAGCCGTCCCCGCAATTTGATCCAATGAAAATCAACACAAGGAGAATGATGCCTCCCCATATCCAATATTTTTTATTTGTTTTCAATTCTTCCATGGTAACCATAAAATTTTTTCCGCTGAAGCGAGGTTATTTAATCCCTAATAATTCGACTTGAAAAGTCAGAGTGGCGTTTGGCGGAATCACTCCTCCTGCTCCGGTTGCTCCGTAACCAAAATCCGGAGAGATAACCAAAGTTCTAATTTCTCCCACCTTCATCCCGATCAGTCCCTGATCCCAGCCTTTTATCACCTGGCCAGCTCCGACAGAAAAAGCAAAAGGTTCTACGTGTCCGAATTTGGAATCAGTATTTGAATCAAAAACAGTTCCGTCTGAAAGATTGCCGGTATAATTTACCGCTACCGTATCTCCCGCTTTGACCTCTCTCCCGGTTCCCTCTTTAACAATAGTAACCTGCACTCCGCTCTCGGGTTGTGTATTTTCCATAATTTTGTTTTGTTCCGTGCCAACTGGTGAAGAAGGGTTGGAAGCATTTTTTATTTTGTTACGAACAGTAATAAAGACTAAACCAGCAACAACTACGATAACTATTAAAAACCAAACTGCCGTTTTTAAATTTTCTTTCTTCATAAATCTTTTAAGATTAAACTTCTAATACTGAAATTATACACCCGAGGGAGGTTAAATCAAATTGACTTCCGGCTCGATGGTGAGGCCGAATTTTTGAGAGACATCGGCTCGGATCCGATCTGAGAGATTTTTTATTTCAGAGCTGGTCGCTCCGCCCAAATTTACCAAGATCAAGGCTTGGTGTTCGTGTACCCCGGCTCGCCCCAATGCCTTTCCTTTCCAACCAGACTGCTCGATCAACCAGCCGGTCGGAATCTTAATTCTGCTTTCCCCCCTCTCCTTTACAAGGAGAGGGGTCGGGGGTGAGGTGTTCTTTTTCTCTTCAGTAAAAGACGGAATGTCGGGATATTTCTTGCTGAGTTCTTCAAATTTTTCACGAGAGACAAAAACATTTTTGAAAAAACTGCCGGCGTTGCCAAAAACTTTCGGGTCGGGCAGTTTTTCTCGGCGAATCTCAGCCACGGCTCGACTAATATCTTTCGGACTTTTAATTGTTAAATTATTTTTTTTAATATATTCCTTTAGAGTTTTGTATCTTAAATTTTCATCTTCTTTTTTATTTAATTTAAAGACCACCGCCGAAATAAAATATTTCCCTTTGAGTTCTCGCTTGAAAATGCTGTCCCGATAACCAAAATGACATTCTTCATTTGAAAAAGTTCTCTTTTTCCCATTTAGAACGTCATAAGTTTCCACCGAAAAAATAACATCTTTTACTTCCGCTCCGTAAGCTCCGATATTCTGAACTGGCGTGGCTCCGACCGTGCCGGGAATGCCGGCCAGGTTTTCGACACCCCAATATCCGCGGTCCGCGGCAAATTTGACAAAATCATCCCAAACCTCTCCGCCGAAAGCTTTTATCAAAACAGAATCTTTCCCGACGCCTTCGGTCGGGACCCCGACTTCTTCGAACGTCGGGGCTTCGAGAACTTCTATCCCTTTTATTTTATTCAAAATCACCATACCTAAAAAATCACGAGTGAAAAGAACATTACTCCCTCTGCCCAAAAAAAGTTTTTCGTTTTCTTTGAATTCCGGTAGTTCAAAAAGTTCCATCAATTCTTTTTCGGAATTCACTTCGACAAAAAATCGCGCCTTGGCCGATACTCCGAAGGTATTCAATTTCGTCAAATCAAAATCTTTTTCTATTTCCATATTAAATAAACAAGAACACTATCGTCGAAACACTGACCAGGAACAAGAGTCCGACGGTAAACCAGCCGATAATATTGCCTAATCTTTTATTTTTGTATTTTCCCATTATTTCCTCTTGCCCGCTGATTCGAACAATCAAGAACAAAATGACCGGAGAAATCACGCCGTTCAATACCGCTGACCAGATCAGAGCTTTGATCGGATCAAGACCCACAAAATTTAGCACAATGCCAAGCACCAAGGCAACGATAATCACTCCATAAAAAGAAGTTGCTTGTTTTAATTTTCGATATAAGCCCGCTTTCCAATTAAAAGCTTCCGACATTGCATAAGAAGCCGAACCGGCCAAAACCGGAATTGCCAAAAGACCTACTCCGAGAACTCCAATAGCAAAAAGCAAAAAGGCAAAATCGCCGGCAAACGGGCGCAGAGCTTCCGCTGCGTCTGCCGCGGTGCCGATATTGGTGACACCATTTGAAAAAAGCGCGGCTGCACAGGTGGCGATAATGAAAAACATAATTAGGTTGGACAAAAACATTCCGCTCCAGACGTCGATCCGCATTTTTTTGATATCGAGATCGGTGGTCATTTCTCGTCTCGCCTCTTCGGTCTTCTCTCCTTTCATAATCTGTTCCTCTACTTCCTGAGAAGTCTGCCAGAAAAAAAGATATGGTGAGATAGTTGTGCCAAAAGCAGCGCAGATCAAAATGATCTCATCCTTGCCGAAAGACAAACTCGGAATCACCAAATGGTGAAACACATCTATCCAATTTATTTTCACGGCAAAAGCTGAAAGAATATAAGCGACTAAAATCAAAGATAAATATTTCAAATACTTGGAGTATTTTCTATATGGAACAAAAATCTGAAGCGCCAGACTCAAGCCCGCGAACCCGATCACCAAAAGTGAAAAACTAATTCCCGGAAAAATGAGCCGAGTACTTTCGGCCATCGCTCCTAAATCTGCGCCAATGTTAAACACGTTGGCAAAAAGGAGGAGCACCACGCAAAAATATAAAACCTTTTTAGAAAAATGTCTTTTGATGTTGGTGGCAAGCCCGACTCCAGTGGAGAGCCCTATCCGAGCGCACATTTCCTGAATCACTCCCATGAGCGGAAAAGTAAAAATCGAAAGCCAGATCAGGGAAAAACCGCGCGAAGCGCCCATTTGAGAATAAGTGGCAATGCCGGAAGGATCGTCATCCGCAGCACCGGTAGTAAGGCCCGGACCCAAAGTTTTCCAGTACTCTTTCACTTCTTTGACCGGACGCTGGTTTTCGATATCGCGTCCGATTTCCTGTTCGAGTTCCACGCTTTTCTCCAGAACTTCCGCCGGCGCGCTGAAAATTTTTTCCAAAATGGTCTTTTTCATCCTTTGATTATGACACATTAGAGACTGGGTGCCTATCCGGATTTGAACCGGAACTGAGGGTTCCACAAACCCTAGTGCTAACCGTTACACCATAGGCACCATATATAAAGCCCTACTTGTAGTCAGGGCTATCCTCAGTTATACCAGAAACATGGTTCGCAAGTCTAGCCAGAGCATAGAGCAAACTCGAGAGACGGTTCAGGTACGCCAAAGTATTTTCACCCACCTTCGTCTTCCCTTCCTCCATCACTTCCACCACCCGCCTTTCCGCTCGGCGGGCCAGAGTACGGGCAAAATCAAACATGGCCGCCAGCTTTGTGCCGCCGGAAATAAAAAACGATTTTATCGGTGGTAATTCTTTTTCTGCCCAGTCGATTACTATTTCGAGACTGGTTACTTTTTCGGAAGTCATAGTTTTTTCCGAGCCGGCAATTTCAGCTTGAATGATAAACAGATCTTTTTGGACATCCCCGATCAAACTGGCCAAAGAATCTCCGCCAAAAATAACGAGTCCTTGTTTTTTCGCCTTTATTTTGCAAAGCCCGAGATAAGAATTGATTTCATCGAGCGTTCCCAGCGCTTCGGCAATTTTGGAGCTCTTAGAAACCCTTTGGTCACAACCAAAAGTCCCGGTTTTTCCTCGATCTCCCTTTCTCGTGTAAAGCATATAAGAGTAAATATAACAATTTTTTGGGGAAAAGTCTTGCCTATTTCATATATTCAGCGTCTGGTGATAAGTCGCGAAAGAAGCCCGGGGTAGAAGCTGTAGTAGATAGTGTGGAACGAAAATTTTATCGACAGAAGTTTTTGTTCTTTAGGTTTTTAAATTATCAGTTGTCAGCTTACTAAAAAGTAATCAAAATTATATGCATCACATCAAAAAAAGAAAGATATTTACTCCGATTGTAATGGCCTCGCTCATCACAACCTTGGGAGTAGGCACTATCAGTATCGACCCAGCCCGGGCCAGCACTCGCGAAGGCACTTCTGTCACTGCTTCCTTCAACACCACCGGCAGCCGTTACGGTTTTGGCAAAGGTCGGGGCCAAGGAGCCAGCGGTATTGTCACCGCCATCTCGGGTTCTTCTATGCTTACTATCACCGGCAAGAACAACTTGGCTTATGCGGTAGATACTTCCGGAGCCACCCTGCTCAGAGCTTCCACTATCTCTTCCAAAGGCAAAACGATTCCTGGTGTTCCAGTCGCCATAGCATTCTCGGACATCAAGGTTGGAGATACTGTCATGGTTCGTGGTTCTATCAGCGGAAACTCTATTAAGGCGGTCACCGTCACCGACGGCAAGAAATTGACTGGTAAAAGTAAAGTAAGAAGCCCGAAAGTAACCGCCCTTACCACGTCTTAAAATACAAATGAATAGAAGTTTTATAAAAACTGAAATACCCATTCAGTCTGCGCCGTAAAGACGGCGAAAAAACCCATCTCGGATGGGTTTTTTGCGAATCATTCAGCCCTTGTCATTTACCTGTTTCCTGTTATATAACTATAAGATGAATACTGGAGAAGAAAATATGACCGACGAACAAATAGCGAGCTTGGTCCAAAATGGAGACAAGGAAAAATTCGGGCTTTTGATCGACCGATATCAAAGCAAGCTGACCCGCTACGGTAGAAAATTTCTCGCACGCAGAGAAAATATCGAAGACATCGTGCAAGATGTTTTCATCAGTACCTACCAAAATATTCAAGACTTTGATACTTCTTTAAAATTTTCTTCCTGGGTTTACCGCATTGCGCACAACGCTTTCGTGAACGGCCTAAAGAAACAGTCGATCAGCCCGATCACTTCCCTAGACCTGGACGTACTTTTGTCTTATCAAGTCTATGAGGATCCGGACGTAAGAGAGCGTGAAACCAAGGAGCTGAAAAAAATGATCGACAGTTGCCTAGATACCCTGAAACCAAAATACCGCGAAGTGATCGTACTCCATTACATAGAAGATTTCAGTTACAAGGAAATCTCGGACATTCTAAAGATCCCTACCGGGACAGTGGGCATTCGAATCAAAAGAGCCAAAGAGGAACTGAGGAAAAGTTATCAAGAATTAGAAAAAAAATATGGAGAACTTTGAAACAAAACAAAATACGACGGAAAAGATAGAGCCAAGCGCGCTCGAAAAAATAAGGAGCGGAGCCGTTATAGCACACTCGAAAAATTATTTCCGCTTGCGAGTAATCGCTCTGATTCTTGTTATCTCCCTGACTTTTCTGGTTTCGATCTTCCTGTGTAGTTTGGTTATGTTCAATCTCCGAGTTAGCGGTCAAGCCGCCTTGATCGGTTTTGGCAATCACGGCACTTTGCTTTTCTTCTTGCTTTTCCCTTGGAAGCTGTTCCTCGTCAATGCAGTTCTAATTATTCTTTCCGGACTCCTCTTGCGTTCCTTCCGATTCGGCTACAAAATCCCGGTTCTTTATCTGGGGATCATGTTTATTATAATAATGACCATTGTCGGAATAGCGATAGATCAGGTCAATTTTCTCCATCCGGTGCTCCTGCGAAACGCAAACAATAATTCTATGCCTCTTTTCGGAGGTGTATACCAGCGCACCGAACGGCCACCTCTCTATATTGAAAATATTTACCGCGGCAAAATAATTTCTGTTGATACCGATTATTTTGTGGCAAGCATTGAAAACGGAAAAGAGTGCTGTGTACCTCCGGCTGAATATAAAATAATCTTGCCTGCGTCTTTTAGGGCAGATAAACTAAAAATAGGTGAATTTATCTTGATCGAAGGAAATGCAAAAGATGACACAATCGTTGCCACCGAAATAGAAGCAATTCAAGAACCACCCTTTTTTGAAGATTTGGATCAATAACTTTGTGCGCAGGGGGGGACTCGAACCCCCAATCCTCACGGAATACGCACCTCAAGCGTACGCGTATACCAGTTCCGCCACCTGCGCATTTTTAAAATATACCAGGACACTATATCAAAAAAATCCACCCTGAGCTAGTCGAACGGGTGGATTTTTTATTCTTCTTTTTTAGTTTCGGTTTCTTCTTCTTCTTTTTCTTCGCTTAGGACTACTGCGTGCAATTTTCGGCGTACGTCTCGAACTGCTTTGGTTCGGACATAGTACAGCTTGGAACGGCGAGCCCGGGATTTCTTAATAACTTCAATCTTGTCGATAGTGGGAGAAAAGAGTGGGAAAATTCTTTCTACTCCGACTCCGGAAGCCACCCGTCTCAAGGTAAAAGTTGCTCCGATTTCAGTACCGTGTTTGCGGGCCAAAACCAAACCCTCAAAGGCCTGGAGTCTTTGCTTCCCCTTTTCATCCAAAATCTTGGACCAAACGCGCACTGTGTCGCCAGCATTGAAGTTGAGCTTCTCTCGAGCTGCCACATCTACCGGACTAAGTTTTTTCTTGTCTATTGCCATATAGGGTTTCAATTTAGCATAAAAACTTTCGAAAGGCAAATTATATCAATAATCGTTTGGTGCAAATATTTTATCTGTGCTATATTCATTTTACACATGGCAAACATAATTTTTGACCTAGACGATACGCTATTTGACACCCAGAAACTGAAACGGGACATTTTTTCCCGGCTGGCTTCGTATGACATAGACTTGAGCAAAATAGAAAAGACTTACCACGACGCCTTGGACGAAAAAGAAAACTACAGTTTTCGAGACCACGTAAAAATCCTGCAAAAAATGCATAATTTGGATGTGTCTGAAAAGATGCACGAATGGTTGCATAGTTTAGATTATGGGTCTTATATTTTACCCGAAACAAAAAAGCTTCTGGTGAAACTTGCTCCGAAAAATAATTTAATCCTCATAACCAAAGGAAACCTGGATTTTCAAAATACTAAAATAAAAAAAAGCAAGATAGCGGAATATTTTGATGAAGTATATATAATTGAAGGAAAAAAAGAAAAATTTCTGAAAGAAAAAAGGTGGGCTGGCCCAATTTACTTTATAAACGATAAAGAAAAAGAAAATAAAAAAATCAAAGAGGAATTTCCGAGAATAACTGTAATCCAAAATAAAAAGGGAGGATGCCGTATCGACTCCCTCCCTTCGGATATTTTTGATGCTTAAAGACCTTTAGAGGTCTTCTTTGTTCGGTCCATTCGCTGCTCCGGGCATAGTAACTTTTTTACCGGAAACCCTAGCTGCAAATGCAATACATTCTCGAACTTCTTCTAAGCTAAGTGTAGAGATGGATTTACCCAACTCTATACACCGGACGATAAAGGCAGCGTGGAACCAGTCTCCGGCACCTGTTTCGACAACCTCAGAATTTTTTAAATAGTCCGTGCATGGTTTGAACTTCTCCGGCTCGCTTCCTTTTACTGAAAAAGCTCCTCCGTCCTTGCTCCTTGTTATTATAACCAATCTCGGGCCAAGCTTATGAAGCTCGTCTATGGAAACCTCGTCGCAATAATCAAATTCTTCCTGATTCATAATTAGCAAATCTGCATTTCTGGCGGTTTCTATGAATTTTGGACGGTCTTCAACAAGTTCGCGTCTTGGGTTCAAGGAACGATGACCTTCGTGTTTGTTAAAAAGTTCCGTAACTAAAGGAGTTTCTTCTGGGCGTACCCCAGTAGCAATCCGCCATAATCCTATTTCCTTATCAATCAGGGCTATGGTTTCTCCTATCTTTTCTTCCATTATCTCTCCTTCCATAAAGGAACCTTTTCTCCCAAAAATTTTGGTGTTTGGTATACCATCAAGGGGTAAAACGGAAATGTGACTATGGTTCAAAACCATAAATTCTGAGTAGGGCACTGGAAATTTTTTCAAGGCAAATCGCAGAATATGACTTTCTAGGTCGTCACCAACACCGGTGAGAGCTAAAACTTTGCTTGACTGGCCAAGCGAAATAATTGCTCTTGCAACGTTTGCGGATGTACCACAAAGATCTGATTCGAATGATTCCAATACCCCCTTTTGTTTTGTGGTCATACGATCGTAAACCTGGATCACTTCAGCATTAGCTGAAAAACCCACAAGGGCAATTTCTTTCATAGCTTCTGTATTTTTTTGTGAATATTATTTTTTCGATGAACAACCTAAACAGCCGTGTTTTGTAGAAAAACATACCGAGCTTATTTATTTGTTCAGCCTACACTATATCGCTATTTTGGTAATATGTCAATCCAGCCTTTAGACACAAGGTTTTTACAAAAATCCCTGTTGAAAGCAACTTACGCAATAAATAATTCTTTTTAGTTTTGGATTATGCATTGTAGTAATTTTTTTTTCACATTTGGCACAATTAGATTTGAAAGATTTTGGTTTATTCATCAGAGCAAACCGGCGAGCCTCGCGACAACGAGGACATTTTGTGGGAATCGGCACGTTTAATTTTTTAAACAAAGAAAACTCCCCCAGAGTTATTTTATACCCGCGGGCACAGGAGGCACATTCAATAATTTCGCTTAAAATATCTTCCCCTGTTCCCTTGATTGTCTCCGGAATATCCGTATTTTCCAAGGTCTTTTTGTAGACATTCTCAGCCTGGTCTTGCCAGTTATATCCTTCAAAAAGAGCTTGGTCTTTATCTTTTTCGATGAATCGACTGGCATTCGAATTATTGTATGGGAAGGGAGAAAATTCCGGCGGGAAAAATTCTCCATATTTATACATTCTTCCTTTCTTGTCCACATAAGGAGATTTCTTCATATCCTCAATAATTTTTGCCCTTAACTTCTCGTACTCTTCTTTTGAATATTGTTTATTTAAAATACAATACTGTTTTCGCTTCAAATTTGAACAACCAAAACAATTTTTGCAACCCACACACCACCCGCAATATTCCAAATCAAGGCCGTTATTAAAAACCCCGAAAGAAAATTTGATATTCCGAAGTTCTTCTCCAGAGGTGGCAGTTTCATAAACCAGACTTACCATATTCCCCCAACCATAGTAATCCATACAACTCTCTACGCTCGGCACAGAAATAAATTGGCAGTATTTTGAATCCACTGTATTCATACAGACAAAACAGTTTTTTGCATTTTTAGAATCAAAAATATAATCACCGGAAACATCCAGATTTTTCGGCGTACCGGTGTACTCCCGATAAGGCAATGAAAGCCAAAAATCATCCGTCTTTTTCTGTATTTCCGCCAAGCCGTTCCGAGTATCCAATTTAAATTCCTTCAGTTTTTCAAAATACCCTTCTCGGGAATATTGTTCGTTGAAAATCACATAATTTTTGTTTCGCAAATTCACACAGCCAAGACAATTCATACATCCATAACAGTTCCGGGAAAACCAAACATCTACACAGTCGTCGCAAGTATCGGAAAAATAAACTCGATTACAACGGCCCAGGCCGACCGACTCATAGCATTGTTCACTTTTAAAAACCCGAAAAACATCAGCACTATCTTTTACGCTATTAAGAAGAGAAGAATAAAAAACATTTTCACTGTAATCCACCCAAAAAGACATATAGCAATCTTTAGAAAAAGCAATGGCGTTTGTATATTCGCAATTTTTAAGACTAGTATAGACCGCGTCTTTGGCAAAATGCGGGGTTTTGGATCGTAACTCTCTCCACTGCTCAAAAAAATTTCTGCTTGGATCATAATCCACTCCGTATTCAGCACCGTCCCAGTCATCGGCCCACCAACACTTGTCACAAAAGACTTTTAGGGGATTCTCTACGCTATACATCGTCAAACTTTTTTCTCCACATTTATCGCAATTTCGAAAATGTACACCCCAAGCATTACCGAAGGCCAATCGTCGAGTCATTCGACATTCCGGACACCAGGTCGGCGGAGGCACCTGCATTTTTTCGTAGAATTTAAAATCGTCCTGGTCAATCAGAAAATCTTTTTTGCAATTTTGACAGATTATCTTTTCGCTTTGCATAATTTCTTCTTTTACACATATCAACCATGGTTGATATGTGTATTTGGCTAATATACTTCTTTGTTATAACAACTTTCGCAATATATAATCTCCGGACGGTCAGGAGCATAAGTCGTTTCAAATTCATTTTGGCAATCCTTATTCATGCACTTCCGGTGCCAGAGCTTGAGGGGGTTTCTCTGCTTTATTCTCTGAAATCTTCGGCAATTAAAACACATCCGGGGCAGAGGCAGATTCATTCTTTTGTAAAATTTCAAATCTTCCGGAAGAATCTTGAAAGCCGTCATACATCCTTCTTGGCACTTGCCCTCGTGCTCACAAGCAATTACTTCATTCAGGATAGAATCTTCCGTTTCTAAAATACTATCCGGCAAATCTTCCGGCTTTTTGGTTACTTTATAGTTCCTGCTATCTTCTTCTTTCCAGTTAAAACCTTGCGCTATGGCTTCTTCTTTATTTAGGGAAAAATATTCTTGAGCAGTTGTTTCATTATAACCAAAAGGAGAAAGTTCTGAGGGAAAAAATTCTCCATATTTATAGACCCTGCCGACTTTATCAATATACGGCATATTATTCATGTGTTCTATGATCTTGGATACGAGTTTTTCATATTCTTCTTTAGGGTATTGCTTGTTTAAAATACAATATTGTTTTTTCTTTAATCCAACACAACCAAAAGCATCTGTTGTTCCCACCGTTCTAAAACAATAACTTATATTTCTGCAATGGTCCCAAACTCCCCATCCGAATTTAAGATTATAAACCCCATTACCGCATTGTGCACTTTCGTACACTAGTTCAATGTTATCCCCGTAATGAGTAAAATCATAAGTGGTTTTTACCGGGCCGTTGGAAACAAAAGAGCAGAATTTCGAGTCTTCTAGATTTGCACACCCAAAACAAAATTTAGAGTTTTTGGAACGCTCCAAATAATCGCCGGTAATGTTTACGTTTTGTACCCCAAAATAATATTTTTTCGGGAACTTTTCCCAAAACTCTTTTGCTTTTTCTTTTATTGAAAGAATATTCTGATAAGAATCCAATTCAAAAGATTTCAATTTTTCTTCATATTCCTCTTTTGAATATTGCTCATTAAAAATGCAATAATTTTTCCGATGTAAATTCACACACCCTAAACAATTACTACACCCCCGAAGACCAAAGGAAAAATGTACATCTACACAATCTTCGCATCGTTCTGAAAAGGTAGAGTGGTAACAATTAATACAAGTAACAAGTTCATAACAAAGTTCACATTTTCGGACCATAGTAATATCCTGAGAGTCTTTGGAAAAGAAAACTCCACTGCCATAAGACACATTCTCGTCAAAAGTCCCGTCATGAAGCAGATAGCAATTTCTCATATCGTTTGCCATATTGCAATATTCCGAATTAACCATCGTTGGCCCAATAGCAAAAAGATTATTCGCCGGAACCTTGTGAAAAAGCTCAAAAAATTGAGAGAGAAATGGTTTTGAAAAATCAACTTCCATTCCATAGTCCAATCCTTCCCAGCCGTCTCCCCACCAGCATTTTTCACAGAGCACTGTGTTGTTATAGTCTTCTCGATAAATGGAAACTATTTTTTTGTCACATAAGCCACACTTCCTAAAGTGTAATCCTCTTTCGTTGCGCCAAGAAAGCCTTCTTTGCAAACGACACTCTGGACACCAGGAGGGCAAGGGTGCTTTGATTTTCTGGTAAAAACCCAAATCATCTTGGTCTAGAGTAAATTCTTTTTGACAATTTTGACAATTTCTAGTTTCCGGATTCATCTTTATATTTTAACATTTTTTCGAATTCTTTCGGGGTCGGTGATTCTACTTTGGTTACCTTGCCTGAAGGAGTTTTTCCGCCAGAGGCGGATCCGCCTAGGGCGGAAAATTCAATTGATTTGGCATGCAGACCCATGCGGTCCAAGCCCTTCGGGCAAGCACCCTTGGGGTTGTAAAGTGGATCACAGACTATCGGGTAGCTCAAATATTTTAGATGCACCCGGATTTGATGCGTTCGGCCGGTCTTTGGATTTAGCTCTAGTACGCTAAATTTACCGATATCACTGATTTTTTTCTGATGAACACCGATATCGGAGTTGATCAGTTTTTTATCAGGGTTGATCGGTAGGGTCATTCTTTTGATGACCCTCCACTCTGTCACCGCTTCGCGCATTTCTCCACGCGCTCCCCTGCCCGCCAAGCGCCGGCGAAAGTCAGACGGGCTTCGGCCGATCGGCTTGTCTATTTTCCCATGGTCCGATTTCGGCCAACCGTTCACAATTGCTAGATAGGTTTTTTTAATCGTCCGGTCGGCAAATTGTTTTTTCAGAAATTCGTGTGCTTTCTCGTTTTTGGCCAAAAGTAAAACTCCGGTGGTTTCTTTGTCCAGTCGATGCACTACTCCAAGCTCCGGATACTTTTTCAAAAAAATATCGAAGATGGTTTCTTTGTCGCTTCGCCCATCTGGGCAAACCAAAATCCCAGCCGGCTTGTCTATCGCTAGAATATCTTTATCCTCGTAGAGTACATTAATCTTTTTCATTGCGCCCTCGGTAGGAATCGAACCTACATCGAAGCCTTAGAAGAGCTCTGTTCTATCCATTGAACTACGAGGGCATTTTAAGGCTCTGTGCGCGGTGAGAGACTCGAACTCCCGACCTTCCCGGTGTAAACGGGTTGCTCTACCAACTGAGCTAACCGCGCATTTATTTAACTAAATCAAACGTGTTCTCACGGATCGCTACAACTGAGCTAACCGCGCGTGCAATAAAATTAACATTTTTACAGCGACGGGTCAACTACCAGCGCTGGAGAATTTATGATCTCGGAAGTTTTTTCGGCCCGAGCCGAGAAGTAATTGAGCACCCTGTTTATTTCCGCCTTTTTTTCTCTTTCAACCTGGCTATTTTGGTTTAGAACGAGAAGAGTCTCATCTTGAGCTGTTTTGTTAAACAAATTGTAGGCAAAAACAAAATCGCCAACCACAATCACAAAAAACAGAGCCACAATAATTGCCCAATAAATATTCGGGCTTACCTTCAAGCTTTCTTTTCGATAATTCTTTTTTATTTTGGGAAATTTTATTTTCATTTTTTAAGTAAAGCTTATTAACCGCAAATTTATATTTGCCTCCCACTGATTGGAGCTTTTCTCGTCTTCCGTCACTTCTTTTTTTAAGTCGACAGATACAAACTCAAGTTCGTATGGAGCATTTTCAAGAGTAGTAATAAATTTGTAAACCTGGGAAAAGGTCCCGGTGCTCTTGAGTTGGATCAAAAGTCCTGTGCCATCTCGAGAAATATCAATAGAAGCAACTTTCATCTTGACACCAACACCAGTCCCCAAATCCTCCAAGGTGTTTAAAAACGGAACTACATTGGAACTTTGCACAAAGTGGGTTTCAAGCTGGTTCTTTTTCCCTTGGGTCGAAAGAAAATAATTGTTAAGGGCCTTTATTTCATTTCGTCTAGCGATCTCAGCTTCCAGTTTTTTCTCAGTTTCATTCACCTCGGCCATGTGATTGTTCACCCCTCGATACAAGAAGAAAAAGAAAAGAGCAACCGCCAGAAGAAAGAGGATGGAAACAATCAATGGAATTTTTTTAAAATTATTTTGCATATCAGATGGCGGTTAAATTCAAATTAAAATTTATGTCCGACCCTTTTACGAAATCAGAAATAGGCAGGTTCACGTTTTTGAAAGTACTAGAATTTTCAAAAGCTTTCCGGAACTGGAGCAACTCTTCGCGACTTGAAGCAACACCACTTACGGTAATCGTCCTGCCTAAATAAGGATCATTCTGGTAAAAAATCCTTCTTATTTTAACCCCCGGGGTTTTTTGAGCGATCGTTTCCAAAATTATTTTTTCCGAGAAAACGTATTTTTTGTCCATCGCCTGCTTGATCAGGGAGAGTTTGTTATTTAGATTTTTGATATCAGCCATAGCTTTTTGATCTATCTCGGGCATCACTTCATTTTGTTTTGTTTCTAGCCTACTCTCGATAGAGGCAATTTTGGAAAAAGATAAAAGGTAAGAAGGCATAATGATTATGCTTAAAATAAGGGTGGCGGTGCCGAGAGCAAAAAAGAGCACTGTTAGCAGCCGACAGTAGAAATCGTGCGTTATCGCCTTTTTTTCTTCAGCTGGGATAAGATTAATCATGTTGAAAATTCGAAAGCGCGAGACCTATGGCCGCCGCGTAAGTTAGCGATTGCGAGTAGTTGATCTCCGGAATATATTTCCAACCTGCGGTGACATTCACCCAAACATTGGCTGTTTCTATGGCAGTCTTGGTGCTAACCGAGAAATATTCCGAAAGACCGATCAAATTGGAATCTCCACCACACAGAATTATTTTTCGAATCGGCGGACGTTCTTTGCCACTTTCTTTGTGGGTATGCCAATAGACGTAGTGCTTCACTACTTCGTCCCGCAAAATGGAAATGCTGTTTAGGAGAACCGAAAACATTTCTTTGTTACCGGTATTGCGCTGGAGACCGAACTTTTTTTTCATTTTTTCTGCCTCTTCAAAACTGATCTTGAAATTCTTTTCGATCATATGGGTTAGGAGTGTTCCGCCCACGTCCAAGGTAGAGGTAAACATCACTACCCCGTTCGAAACAATAAAAATCCCGGTACGTTTTTCGCCGAAGTCTACGATCATATATGCTCCCGTATCTCCTTTGGGAACAATCGCCCGAGAGATCGCTTGCGCTTCGAGCTCGAAGGATTGAGCTCGGATAGCAGAATTTTTGAAAACAGACAGATATCCTTCAATGATATTTTTGGGAATGGCTGAAACCTGAATATTGAAACCTTTTTCATCCTCGCTCAGTATTTCATAGTCAAAGATAGAATCCTGGGCCGGAATAGGAATGTATTCCTCGAGAGAAAGCTCTATGCTTTCACGGATACTCTCAAGGCCGGCTTTTTCCAGTCGAAATTCAAATAAGTATACCTGCTCTTCCGGCAGAGAAACTCGAACGTTCTTGATCTTCTCTTCTTTTCGGAGAGCAGTTAGAATTTCTTCCATTTTTTTAAGATTCTTGATCTTGCCCGACTCGATCACTCCCTCGGGAATTTTACGCTCGCCAAAACGACCCAACTTGATTCCATGAGCGGTTGAAATAAGTTCTATAAATTTTAAAGATTCATCGGAGATATCCAATCCGAAGGCCGGCATGGAGAGATATTTCGGCGTGGGGAAAAAAAGATAAAACAACTTTCGAAACATGCTTACATTATACAATAGTCGGGTTTTTCTCGCTAATCTAGCGAGCGCGGGCTCCTGCCGGCATATCAACATCCGGGACCAAAAGAGAAAACTTATCATCACCCGAAGTCACTGCCAAAATCATTCCTTGACTTTCAAGCCCTCGGATCGTTCTCGGCTCCAAATTTGCCACAAACAAACATTTCTTGCCCACTAACATATTCGGATCTGGAAAATATAGTGCAATACCGGAGATAATTTGTCTGATATCTTTTCCTTCCTTGCCCTCCATAGCCAAGGCGGAGGAGGGGCCCAGGTCGACAGAGAGCCGAAGAAGCTTGTCTGTCTCCGGCACTTTTTCTGCCGTCAAAATCTTTCCGACCATTATTTCTATTTTTTTAAAATCTTCAATGGAAATCATAAATAAAAATTATTTTTAATTCCTAGAACCTAGCAACTAGAACCTAGAACCTATTTTTTCTATCAAGATACCTTTGTAGAATCAAAGCCGCTGCCCCGGCATCGGCCTTTTTGTCCGGCTGATATCGACGAGCCTCAATGGTAGTTAGAAATTCCTTTTCCAGATGAACCGGCAACCCAAGTTTTTCGAGCCCCTTTTTGAATTCTTTGATCTCTGCCATTATCTCATTCTCTTTCCCAGACAAATCAAGCGATTCCCCAAGCACGATTTCGCTCACCTCCTGCTCTCCGCAAATGCTGTGCAAGAGCTCAAGCAGGTCTGCCCGGTTGATCAGTATTTTAAATGGAAAAGCAAGCCGACCCGCCTCGTCGGACAGAGCCAAGCCTACCCTTTTTGATCCATAGTCGATTCCCAAAAATCGCATCCCCTAATGCTAGCACAGAAAAAGATTTCCTGGTATAATTAGGACATTATGATGTATTCATACAACAGTTTTTTCTCCGGCCATATTTGGCTGGTATTAATAGTGATTTTATGGACTTTACTTTGGAAGGGGTCTGCCCTCTGGGTCGCCGCCAAGAATCATCACAAGGCTTGGTTCATCGTGCTTCTGGTCTTCAACACCTTGGGTGTTCTTGAAATAATTTATTTGTTCGCCGTCGCCAAGAAAAAGTGCGCCGACGTCAAAAAATTCTTCGGTATAAAAAAAGCTCCGATTACCGAACCAACTCAGACCGGAACTCCAATTAATCAATAACAACTTTCAAAAACACCCTCAGGATTACCTGAGGGTGTTTTTGTTTGCGGGGCACTCAAGTCAGGTGCCCACGAGCTCAACCCTCATGAGGGGTATCTTATCATAATTAGAGAGACAAATTAGGCATGTGAGTCATGCCAATTTTCAACAAAGTTTTTAAAATTTCCAACGTCCCCCTTTCCTCCCAATGTGTGAATTTGCTCTGAATCAAAAACCACATAAATATTTGAAATCAGAGGATCTCTAGTATCGTTAAAAATAACACTATCATTACCATTTTCCTTAGAAACTAGTATCTTTCTTGTATAATCATCTATACTATATGTTTTAAGAAATTCATCTACATCTTTCTTGGAGGCATTGTCTGTATATGTGCTAGGGCTTTTCATGTCCAATAATATAAATTTAATATTTCCACTATTGTAATATTTATTTCTATACTCAGAACCTAGAATGTCACTTGGTATTCTTTTATAAATTTCATTAGCCATTCTATTTATATTTAAGACGATATCAGGAGATGATGTCTTTTCTAAATTTAATACGTTCTCTTTTACCCTTAAATATCCTTCATATTTTCCAAATAACTCTTCGTATTTATTTATCCACTCCCCAAATTTATTTATCAGATCGGTATAATTATTATGCTCAACTTCAATTTTTCTCAAATGCTCTTCTGCTATCTTCAAATCATTAAAGTCAAATATAATATTGGTTTTAAATAACCTATTTATAAAATTATTTAAAGTATATTTTAATTTATTAAATAAATTAGTTTCTCTTTTTACATATTCATGAGCACCCTCTAATTTTATGTTATATATATCAAAACCTCTTATTACATCTTTATAAACGGGAAACATTGTATAAATTTGTCCTATATAATGATAGGCATTATTCACGTTATTAGTGAAGAAAAAACCCCGTCTTGCATGTTCATGATTTGTATTTTTGCCTAGTTCATTCTTGTCAAAATTTTCAAAATTAAATTTTGTTCCATGAAAAACAATATCTCTAATTTTACTTTCAGGGAAAATAGTATCCAAATATTCAGAGTATTGTTCTTTTGTTCCAATTTGTGAAAGTTCTGGATTTTGTTCAAACACTAAATTAACACCTTCTTTTATTTTAGTTTTTTCAATAGTATTTTCTTGGGTTGTTTTAGATAAACCTTCCATGAATTAAATTGTACCTTAAATATGTAATTTGGGGTAACTGAGTCTTCCGATACTTTATTTTTACTGCGGAGGCGGTAAGATTTGGAGTCAATAAGACTTTTTATGGTATATATGGTATACGGACGGCGGAGGGTTCCCCTCCGCTGAAACTACTTGGAAAAAAGCTGGTTGCATGGTAAAAATATGGCATAAGTATTGGGGAGGGTTGCGCCGAATGGTAAGGCACTTGTCTTGAAAACAAGCGGGCGAAAGCCCTTAGAGGTTCGAGTCCTCTACCCTCCGCAGAGTCGTGCTAGTACGAGATACATCAAAATCCAGTCTAACATTTAGGCTGGATTTTTGGTATAATTCACCTATGAAAAGAGTTGTATTTATTTGTAATGGGAATATTTTAAGAAGCCAAATAGCTAAAGCTATATATAACAAATTAGCAAAAGACGGTTCGATTGCATATAGTTATGGAACACGAGTAGAAGCTAAAGGTAGACAGGGGGTATTAATTTCTTCTGTAAAGGGAATGAATGTAACTATTAATGAGTTATTGAAACAAGGGATTGATATTTCAAATGAACACTGTGATCAATTAAAAGAAGAATATTTACAAAATGTAGACAAAATAGTGGTAATAGCCGACAGGGAGTATATTCCATTATGGTTGAATAATTACAAATACGAATATTGGGAAATAATTAATCCAGATTATTTTGATGTTGAAATAGCAAAAGATATAATTGAAAGTATAAAAGAAAAAGTATTAAAATTAATTTAATAAAAATTTAAAATAAATATAAATATGATACAAAATATTTATCCAGAAGATTGGCAACAAACAAGAGGTTTTTATTCACCAGCAAAAAAGATTGATATGGGTGATTTTTATATGATTTATGTATCTGGCCAACAAGTCGGCAAAAACGAAAACAATGAAGCTATTACAGATGACATAGAAGGACAAACAGAACTTGTATTCCAAGCGATTGAAAATATATTAAAATCAGCTGGTGCCTTAATGAATGATGTTGTAAAAGCTCAAATATTTTTAACTGATATAAATGATTTTCCAAAAGTTTCTGCTGTTCGAGATAAATGGTTTGCTGAAAGTAAGCCAGTTAGTACATTACTTGAAGTAAATGCTATGACTCGTAAGGGTGCAAAAATTGAAATTGAAGTAACCGCGATTATTAAAAAATAATGAGGTATAACCTGTGTAACTTTTGTCACTTTTTGAAGTCGCACGAGATACGTCGTTGTGGTAAAATAAATTTATTAAAAATAACCTTATGGGGCTTGTCGGGGAAAGGTCCTAACACGAGTATCCCCGCATTGAAAACCAATAGACATCTGAGTTTCGAGAGTGTTATAATTAAGTCATGAATCCAAATGAAAAAATTGTTTGGCAAGCTCCGGAATACGAAGAAAAGGAAAGAAATCCGGACTGGTTTTGGGCACTCGGAGTAATCGTCGTTGCCTGTTCTGTGGCTGCAATAATTTTCGGAAATTATTTTTTCGCCCTGCTCCTCTTTGTCGGAGGAGGACTCTTGGGACTCTTCGCAATTAAAAAGCCGGAGATGGTTTCTTATGAAATGAACGAAAAGGGGTTCCAGATAAAAAACCGCATCTACCCGTACGAGGAAATAAAATTTTTCTGGGTCCAAAAAGAAGGCAACCCGACCCTGTTTGTTCGGTCCAAGAGATTGATCATGCCAGTAATGTCCGTGCCAATAGAAGAAAGTCAGGCTACCCAGATCCGCGAAACTTTTCTTTCAAAGAATATCGGAGAACTCGAAATGAAAGAGCACCCATCCCTCAAGATCATGGATTCTTTGGGATTCTAGGGAACTTCCAATTTTAACAAAAACCTGGTAATCTGAGTCCAGGCTCTCGTAGTTTAATGGATAGAATAGGAGCTTGCGGAGCTTCTGATGCAGGTTCGATTCCTGCCGAGGGCACATTCTTAACTTCGTGTTATATTTAGCCTATGCAAGTCCTTATAACGGACCAAGAAATTATCGAACGCTATCGAACCGGAGAAAAAAATGTTTTCGAACAATTGATCGAAAAATATACTCCGCTTGTTTTCAACTTTGCCGCTCACTTGGCGGGACGAGAAAATGCTTCTGATATTGTCCAGGAAACTTTCATAAAGGTTTGGAAAAATTTCATGCGCTTCGATCCCAAAAAAGCAAGCCTGAAAACTTGGATTCTTGCTATCGCCCGAAATACCGCCATCGATTTTCTAAAGAAAAAAAAGAATATTTTATTTTCCGAACTCACAATCGAACTAGAAACAGAGTTCGCCGAAACAATTCCCGATTCGGAACTTTTGCCAGATGAGGCGTTGGCTCGCCTGGAAGATGCATCCCTGCTCCAAAAATTATTAGGGGAGCTCTCGCCGGAATATCGAGCTACCCTTGTCTTACACTATCAGGAAGAAATGACTTTCGAGGAAATCGGAAAAGTCCTGGGAAAACCTTTAAACACTGTAAAAAGCTACCACCGCCGAGCGCTGATTGGCCTACGGAAAATGGTTAAATAAGTTATAATGGATAGATGTCTCTCGTTGATTTTGTTCCACATTTTCTGGGATTTCTCGCAAGCTACAAATATGTGCTTCTTTTTGTCGGCATAGTGATCGAAGGGCCGATTTTGATGGTAGCTTCTGGACTTTTGATTCATGCAGGGTTTTTCGAACTCACTCCGGCTTTTTGGGTGATCGTGGTCGGAGATTTGACAGGAGACGTTGTCTGGTATTATGTCGGCTATTACTTTGCCGAACCGATGATTAGAAAGCATGGGCACTTCTTGAAAATTACTCCCGAGATGCTGGAGCGGGCCAAAAAGCTTTTCAACAAATATCACGTCAAAATATTGCTCATTTCAAAAGTTACTATCGGTTTTGGCGGAATGGCTTTGGCCACTTTAATGACTGCCGGAGCGATGCGTGTTTCTTTCAAGAAATATATGAGCCTTAATCTCCTGGGAGAATTATTTCTGGTGGGCGGACTTCTTGCCTTGGGATATTTCTTCGGACAACTTTACAACTCCATCGCCGATGCTATGAAAATATATTTTGTAGTAGGTGTTATACTGGGGGTAAGCGGACTAATTTATTATTTCAGCAAACGGATTAAAAAAGAGCTTACGAGCTAGTTATGATTTCCTTTATTGTCCCAACTAAAAATGAAGAAAAAACTATTGAGAAAACCCTGAAATGTATTTCGGAATATCGGGGAGAAAAAGAAATAATCGTTTCCGACGGTAGAAGCACTGACGGGACCATTCCCCTGGCCCAAAAATATGCCACGGTGATAGAGCCTAAAAATAATGCTAAACAGAATATCAGTATCGGCAAGAACGGCGGAGCAAAAAAGGCCCGGGGTGAATATCTCGTCTTTTTGGATGCGGATGTCTGTGTGCCAGACATAAATTCTTTTTTCCAAAAAGCGGAGAGTATACTTCTGTCAAATCCAAAAATAGTCGGTCTTACCGTGGCTATTAGGGTCTTTCCTGAAAACGAAAACCTGGGAGACAAAATAATTTTCCCTGTTTTTAATTTTTATAATTTGATTCTGAATAATTACCTGGGAATCGGAGCGGCGGTGGGCGAATTTCAAATGGTTCGTAGAGATGTTTTTGAAAAATTAGGGGGCTATGACGAACGCTTGGTGGCCTCGGAAGACTATGAATTTTTCCAGCGTTTGGCCAAAGAGGGTAAAACTTATTTCGCCAAAGGATTAAAGATTTATCATACTGGTCGCCGAGGCCACCAAATAGGCTGGCCGAAACTCCTTTCCCAGTGGGTTTTAAACGGGTTTTCCGTGGCTTTCCGCAAACGTGCTTACACCAAAGAATGGAAAGTAATTCGCTAACATGAAAAAGATTTTAATCATCAATGATGATTCCACCTCACAAGCAAGCGGAGTGAAAACCGCCCTCCAAAAAACCATGGAGATCCTACAGGAGAAAGACAATTCGGTAAGAGTTATAGGCCATGATTCTTTTTTTTCTTTTTCACTTTCTCCCTGGTTCCCAGAAGTGTTCATTTCTTTTTTCCCGGGCCGAGTGATTAGAAAAGCAATTTTGGAAGAAAAACCAGACCACATTCACATCGTGGCTGAAGGAACCTTGGGCCTGAGAGCTCGAATGATCTGTGTAAAAAGAAAAATCAAATTTACTACCGCCTACCATACCAATTTCGATTTTTATTTAAAAGAAAGAGTCAGTCCGCTTCTATTTCGGATAACAAAATCTTATCTGCGTTGGTTTCATTCAAAGTCGAACGCGGTAATGGTGAGCACCGAAAGCCTAAAAAAGGAACTAGAACGAAAAGGCTACCAAAATGTTGTCATTTGCCCGCTTGGAGTTGATGTGAGTCTATTCAAAAAGCCTAAAGAAATAATCCGCCGGTACCCCGGACCAATCTTCACCTATTTGGGCAGACTAGCTAAAGAAAAAAACGTGGAGGAGTTCCTGGGGTGCTCCTTGTCGGGAACAAAATTGGTCATCGGCGATGGTCCGCAAAGAAAACAATTGGAGCGAAAATATGGCGAGCGAGCAATCTTTCTGGGAATCAAAAGAGGTCTCGAATTAGTAAATCTTTTGTCGGCAAGCGACGTGCTGGTTTTCCCATCCCGAACAGATACTTTTGGCCTTACCATAATAGAGGCCTTGGCTTGCGAGGTGCCCGTAGCAGCTCATAGCGTCATGGGACCTCGCGATATTATTACTCCGGGCGTTGACGGGTTTTTAGATGAAAACCTTGCCAAGGCAGCCCAAGAATGCTTAAAATTAGACAGGCGAGTATGTCGAGAAAAAGCGCTAGCCTTTTCTTGGGAGCATTCAGTGGAAATGTTTTTGAAAAATCTCCGATAAATGAAGCAAACCAAAACCAAAAAAATAGTCGGGATCACCTTTGGTTCTTTTGATTTGACTCACGCCGGGCACTATTTAATGTTTCGAGAAGCAAAAGAGCATTGCGACTATCTGATCGTCGGGTTACACCTTGATCCATCGGTGGAACGAAAAAACAAAAACAAGCCAATCCAAACTCTCCGAGAACGTGAAATTCAATTGCGTGCTTGCAAATATATAGACAAGATTGTGCTTTATAAAACCGAAGCGGACCTGGTAAAAATATTAGAGAAAATAAAACCGGATGTCCGAATCATCGGAGAAGATTGGAAAGGCAGAAATTATACCGGGAAAGGATTGCCTATCAAAATGGTTTTTAACAGTCGAAAACATAATTATTCAACCACAAATTTGAGGACAAGAATTATAAACGCATACTTAAAGACATCTAAAATAAAAAGTTAAAAAACAATATGAAAGTTTATTTAAACCAATGGAAAATATTTAAAGAAAGACAGTTTGTTTTGTCTTTTTTGTTGAGTCTTTTTCTTTTGGCCGCCAGCTTGGTGATAAATTATATTTCGGGTACTTATGCCACTGAAAAAATAAGCAACCCGGTCACCGACATAATCTTGAGCAACACTCGCGCGTATGACGTCGACGGCATATTTATTTATGGGTCAATTGTTATTTTGGCTTTGATTATATTGGCACTTTTCTATAATCCAAAAACAATCCCCTTTACTGTCAAAAGTATCGCTCTCTTTGTGATAATCCGCTCAATCTTTATCAGTCTGACGCATCTCGGGCCGTTCCCGACCGAAGCAGTTATGCATACAGGAAACTTTTTGAATAAATTTACCTTTGGCGGGGATTTATTCTTTTCAGGACATACAGGTCTTCCCTTTTTGATGGCTCTTATGTTCTGGAACCATAGATATTTTCGCTATTTGTTTTTAGCTCTTTCGTTGGTTTTCGCGGTAGTTGTGCTGTTGGGACATTTTCATTATTCGATAGATGTCCTGGCCGCTTTCTTTATAACCTACACTATATTTCATATGGCAGAGTATTTCTTCAAGAAAGACAAAGAGGTCTTTCACAGCTAAGTTGCACCAAAACGACAACTTCTTTCGTATACACTAGTATATGGAAAGAGAACTAAGTAAAATTTTTGGAAAGACTCGGCACCAGCCCGAGCCAGGTCTGACTTCTTTAACTTGGGAAAGAATAGTCAAACGCGAAAAACGCTTGACTCGCAATAGGCTCTACTTCTTTTCTCTGCTAGGTGTATTCTCTTTGGCCGGAGCCGTCCCGGTATTCAAAATACTGCTCGGCGAACTGGCACAGTCGGGTTTTTACGACTATTTATCGGTTGCGTCTTCCGGACAAGGCATTTTAATCGCCTACTGGCGAGAATTAGCCCTCTCTCTTTCCGAATCTCTGCCGGCAATGAATCTCGCCTATTCCGCCATTCTTGTCTTTGTCTTCTTCTTGTCTTTACGTTTTGCAATCAAACAAATTACCAAGGGTCAATTAATAACACTGCGGGTGAATCCTGCTTAATAAATTTTTATGAAAAAAATACATGAACATATGGTTTCTTTTTTCGAGTCAAAAGTTTTGGTCGGAATTTTATATGGGGTCGGGATTATAATTGTGGTCGCTTTAGTTTTCTCGGCCGGAATTTCGATCGGCTTTCATAAGGCTTCTTTCGGACGAGCCTGGGGAGAAAATTATGAGCGTAATTTCGGAATGATGTCCCGGCAAGGACTTGTCCCGGGCGGTCAACATTTCCCGAATGCTAACGGCGCCGTGGGTAAAATCATCAAGATAACTTTGCCAACTGTGATCGTACAAGACAGAGACAATACCGAAAAAGTAATTTTAATCGGAAGCGATACCCGGATTCAGGAGATGCACTCAACGATTAAGGCCACTGATTTGTCGGTTGGAGATTTTATAGTGGTAATCGGTTCTCCGAACGACCAGGGTCAGGTTGCAGCTAAATTTATCAGGGTAATGCCAGCTGGTATGCCTACCCTCGGGTTTCAAATTCCACCAGCCACACCGGCTATACCGCAATAATAAATTATTACTAAAATTTCTAACGGGATGAAAAACTTTTTCGACAAGATAAAAAATTATGTTAAAAACCATAAGACCGTAAGCGTTGTCGCCCTTATCGTGCTTCTTTTGATCGGTTACTCAATATACAAAAAGGCTACCAACCCGAGCGAGGGCACTCGCTACGTTACCCAAAAAGTGGAACAGGGCAACATCATTTCTACGGTAACCGGTAGCGGACAAATTTCGGCCAAAAATTCAATCAACCTCAGTTCCAAAGCTACCGGCACAATTACCTACGTTCCGGTCTCTGCTGGCGACCAAGTAAAACGGGGGCAACTCCTTTTTTTGATCGACAACACGAGCGCGACTAAAGCCGTGCGTGACGCACAAGTTAATTTAGAAAGCGCCCAGCTCGCGCTTAAAATCGCCCAAGCTCAAAATTCTAATACTGATACCAACCAGCAAACCGAAGTGGCTAATGCTCTTAATAATCTTCTAAATTCTACTTTGGAAGCAATACCAGCCAGTTCGGTTAACATACAAACCAGTACTACTTTTTCTCCTCCGACTATCAGCGGAAATTATATTTTGGCAAAAGAAGGAACCATTTCTCTTCATTTTTATCAAAGTGGTGGAGGCATCAGTTTCCAAGCAACCGGACTAACCACCGGCAGTGCCATCGCCAATCCAAATTTTGCCTCTCCGATCGGAGATTCCGGATTATCTCTCACCTTACCATCTAATAGCAATTTGATCATAGGAACTGATTGGGTAATCAATATTCCAAACAAGAATGCTTCAAACTATCTCTCTAACTACAATGCTTATCAAGCCTCCCTTGAGACAGAGAAACAATCTAGTTCTTCGGGCACTGTTAGTCAGCTCAATCTTGAAGCAGACCAGTTGGCAGCTACCAAAGCGGAGAATGCCTTAGTTGATGCAAAAAATGCTCTCTCTGATTATTATATTCTAGCTCCGTTTGATGGAACGATTGCAAGCGTGGCGGTACAAGCAGGAGACAGCGCTACCGGAACCCTAGGGACATTGATTGCTCACACCCAGGTAGCCACGATATCCTTAAATGAAGTGGATGTCGCCAAAATACAACTAGGCCAAAAAGTTACGCTTGTTTTTAGCGCTATCCCAAATCTTGCCATCGCGGGTAAGGTTGCCGAGATAGATTCAGTCGGGGCAGTTTCACAGGGGGTAGTCACCTATAACGTAAAGATTGCTCTCGACACCACTGACCCGGGAATTAAGCCAGGGATGAGCGTGGACGCAACGATCATCACTAACATGAAAGAAAATGTCCTGTCTGTTCCAACAAGCGCGGTCAAAACAAACCCGAGGGGAGAAAAATATGTGGAAGTGTTTAGTTCGGCTCTCTCGACCCCGACTGCTGGAACCCAAGGATCTTCTTCCCCCATAGTACCAGCCAAACGAATAGTGACAGTCGGGATTTCCGATGACACCAATACCGAAATAATTTCCGGGCTTGAGGCGGGAGACATTGTCGTAACTCGAACTGTTGCTGGCACAAATGGAACCACTTCTTCGGCGCCAAGTATTTTTGGGGCAGCTACTGGCAATCGAAGCGGTACAGGAACTGGAAGCAATAAAGTTTTTAGAGCAAATTAAAATAAAATTTTAATGGGATGATTGAAATTAAAAACATCACCAAAACATATCGGACCGGCGACGTTGATTTTAACGCCCTAAACGGCATTTCTTTTTCGATCAAAGACGGCGAATTTGTTGCTATTATGGGCCCCTCAGGGAGTGGCAAATCAACTCTAATGCACATTTTAGGAGCTCTCGATATCCCTTCAAGCGGCACTTACCTTTTAGACGGGAAAGATGTTTCTACTCTCTCGGATGACGAGCTAGCAGATATTCGCAGAGACAAACTCGGTTTTGTTTTCCAGTCTTTCAATCTTTTACCACGTACTACCGTCTTGCGAAATGTTATACTCCCGATGGTTTACGATGGAATAACCAAGGAAGAAAGAGAAAAACGCGCCAGAGAATCTTTGTTTGCTGCTGGATTGGATGAGGCACATTTTCACCATCTGTCGAACCAACTTTCCGGTGGCCAGATCCAACGTGTCGCGATTGCCCGCGCCTTAGTAAATAATCCGTCTCTCATTTTGGCGGACGAACCAACAGGAAATCTCGATTCCAAAACAAGTGAAGTAGTGCTCGGCACTTTCCAAAAACTTAACAAAGAGCTGGGACACACGATCATTCTTATTACCCACGAACAGGATATTGCGGAACATGCCGACCGAATTTTGTTTATCCGAGACGGTCAACTAGTGGAAGACAAATCGAATCACCAAAAAAGAATACCAAAATAACATGAAAACATCCGACATTCTACACGAAACATATTCTTCTCTCTCTGCCAATAAGGCGCGTTCCGGTCTTACAATGCTCGGCATCATTATCGGCATCGCTTCAGTTATTGCCATGACCGCGATTGGCCAAGGTGCTCAGAATTCTATTTCCGCAAGCATCCAATCAATCGGATCAAATTTAATCATCGTTATGCCGGGTGCAGAACGTAGTTTTGGTGGGCCAACTGGCGCTCGGGGAGGAGCTTTGACTTTAACCCTGGGAGACGCAAGCGCAATCGCCTCGGGAATTCCAAACGTGCAGGCGGTCGTCCGTGAAGTGAGCTCTCGAAAACAAGTGGTGGTTTCCGGCAATAATACCAATACCAGTATTGTTGGCACTGAATCGAACTATCAGACTGTCCGAAACGTTTCGATCGACGAAGGAAACTTTCTTTCGGATCAAAACGTGCTTGAAGGCGCAAAAGTGGCCGTGCTTGGTCCTACCGTCCGGGATGATTTGTTCGGCACGGGAACCACTGGAGTGGTAGGAAAGAAAATCAAAATTTCTGGAACAGAATACACTGTGATTGGTCTCACGGCCACCAAGGGTGGCTCTGGTTTTAGCAATGTAGATGACACAATTTATATACCGTACACCACTGCTCAAAGATATCTTTCCGGCAACAAATACTTATCTGGGATAGACATCTCCGCTCTAGATTCAAGCGCTTCAACGCAGGTACAAAACGATATCACCACCCTACTCTTGTCCCGACATAATATTTCTGATCCGACCAAGGCCGACTTCAACACTCTCAATCAAGCGGATATTATTGCGACAGCTTCGAGCGTTACCAGCACTTTTACCATTCTCTTGGCAGCGGTAGCTGGAATCTCGCTCATCGTTGGAGGCATTGGTATCATGAATATGATGCTTACTACAGTGACCGAACGTACCAGAGAAATCGGCTTGCGTAAAGCAATTGGCGCTAAGAAGCGCGATATCAATAAACAATTCCTGATCGAAGCAATTATGCTTACCGGCATAGGCGGAGCGATTGGAGTAGTCTTGGGCTGGCTGATTTCTTTTTCGGTTACTTATTTTAAAATATTGGAAACCTCTGTTTCTCTTTATTCCGTGTTGCTTGCTTTCGGCGTATCTGCCTTGATTGGAATAGTCTTCGGCTATTACCCGGCGCACCGAGCGGCCAATTTAAATCCAATCGACGCCTTGCGATACGAATAGCTGTTCGGTTCCCACAAAAGTGATTTTTTAATTTGTGTGCTAAAGTAGACGAATGGATTCATATCCAATACGTATCAATAAATACTTGGCCTTGCGTGGAATCGCGACCCGAAAGGGCGCCGACTTGCTGATCGAAAAAAAGCGAGTGTTTTTAAACGGCAAACTGGCCGAGCTTGGCACCAAAGTGTTTGAGGGCGACAAGGTAGAGGTAAAGGAAACAAAAAACAAAAAAACCTACAAATATTTCGCCTATTATAAACCACTCGGGGTTGAAACTCCGGAAATCAAAAAAGACGGCCTTTTCCCTATTGGCCGATTGGACAAAAATTCCCATGGATTAATCATTCTTACGAACGACGGACGGATCACCGACAAACTACTCAATCCGAAATATGAACATGAAAAAGAATACCTGGTAAAAACTTCTAGACGCTTGCGCTCAAGCTTCAAAGACAAGATAGAGGCGGGGGTAAACATTGAGGGCTACCAGACAAAACCATGTCAGGTAGAAATCATGGATGAGGATACTTTCAAAATCGTTTTGACCGAGGGCAAGAAGCACCAGATCCGCCGGATGTGTTCGGCTCTTTTTCAAGAAGTTGACGACTTGAAACGTATCCGAATAATGAATATCACTCTTGGGCAGTTAAAACCAAAAGGCCTGCGCGAAATCAAAGGCAAAGAGCTCGAAACTTTTTTAAAAAAATTAGGCAATTAAAAAACCGCCCTCGGGCGGTTTTTTAATTTAAATCTGTACTTTAGAGAAAAAATAACTGCCCAGGGCGAGGAATAAGATGGTAAGCACCGCTAAGATAGAAATATCGCGGGAAAGAGAGAAAAAATGGACACTGGTCAGCAGGTGCCGGAGAGCATCTACTGTATAGGAAAGTGGATCAAGAGAAGCTATTTTCCCCAAAACCGAGGCCCGATCAAGTGGGAAGATCGCGCCTGAAAGGAAATAAATCGGCATAACCAAAAAGTTCATAATCATTTGAAAGCCTTGCATGTCGTCCAGTCTGGAAGCAATAGCCGTACCAAGCGCGGTAAAAAGCAAAGAAGACAAAAACATAACTAAAATGGCAATAGGCACCAGCCCCCAAGCCATCGGATGAAATCCCGCGATCAAAGACAGGAACAAAACAACCGTACCTTGAAAAGTGGCAATGGTCGCTCCGCCCAAAGTGCGACCAATCATAATATTAAAACGGGAAACCGGCGCCACCAGTGTTTCTTTCAAGAATCCGAATTGTTTGTCCCAAATGATTTCCATCCCAGAAAACATCGAGGTAAAAATAATGGTCATACTGATGATCCCCGGTACTAAAAATTCTATATAATCCCCTGCCCCGGCACGCGAGAAAACTGGACCAAAGCCGGCGCCCAAGGCTAACAAGAAAAAAATCGGTTGAGCCAAAGAACCAAAAACTCTTGACTTTGAGCGGAGATATCTTTTTAGTTGCCGTAACCACAAAATGTAAATGATTTTCATGTGAATTATTTATTCCTTCGCCAGGCTCGATGATGCATGCGCATGGCATCTGCCTTACTAACATCTTCGTCCCGGATATTCCGACCGGTCAATTTCAAAAAAGCTTCTTCTAAAGAATTCGTACTTGTTTGTTGTTTCAATTCTTCCACTGCTCCGGAAGCAATAATCTGCCCGTGGTCAATAACAGCAATACCATCAGCTATTCGTTCCGCTTCTTCCATGTAGTGAGTGGTAAAAAATATGGTAATATTTTCTGTTTCATTCAATTTGCGCAAATATTCCCACATATGATTGCGGGTTTGTGGATCAAGCCCTAAGGTTGGCTCGTCCAGAAACAAAACTTTCGGGTGATGCAATAACCCTCGGGCAATTTCGAGGCGACGTTTCATCCCGCCGGAAAATTCCTTAACTTTGCTGTCTTTTCGGTCCCACAATTCAACAAAGTCCAGAAGTTGCGCTATTCGTTCTCGGCGAATATTTTTTTTCATGTGGTAAAGCACCCCATGAATCTCCATGTTTTCGTAAGCGGTCAGTTCTTCGTCTAAACTTGGATCTTGAAAGACAATACCAAAAGAACGCCGAGCTTCTCTCGGATCATCGGCGACATTGTGCCCATTCAAGACCAAAGTCCCTTCCGTGGGGGTAAGAAGAGTGGTTAACATTTTGATAGTAGTAGATTTACCTGCCCCGTTGGGACCCAAAAAACCGAAGATCTTACCTTCCGGCACGGAAAAAGAAATGTTCCCCACAGCGGTAAGGTCTCCGAACTTTTTTGTTAAATTTTTTACTTCAATGATCGGCATATTATTCACCCAAGGCCCAATCCCTGAGTTCTGAGTATTTGGCATCTCCGCAGATAAATTTCTTGGTCTTTTCATTATAAAAAAATGGCACTCCACCACATAGACCTTTGTCTATCAAAAGCAGACGTTTTTCGTTTTCCTGATTATGCCAGACTTCGATCCTGTCCACCTTTATCCCCTCTTCCCTCTCTAGGCGTACGACCAAATCATGCATCTTGGTGCAGTGCGGACATTCTATTCCATAGAATTCCAAAAGGTGAGACATCTGGATTTTAGAAAAAATTATTTTGCCAGGCGTGCCAAGCGAGCTTTTTTTCGAGCTGCGTTGTTTTTCTTGATTATTCCCCTCTTGGCTGCTTTATCGACAGCTTGATACGCCTCACTGAGCAATTTTTGCGCCCCGGCCTTGTCAGATTTGGAAAGCTTCTCGATCTTTTTGATGACTTCTTTCATGGTGCGCTTTCGTTGGTCGTTTACGGCTTTTTTGCGAGCTGACACCCGAATCGCTTTTTTAGCTGATCTAATTATTGGCATACGGGCATTCTAGCAAAAAACCCCTAAAAACACAAATGTGCTATAATTAGGGCATGATTGGTAGTCTAAAGGGAAAAATAACCCTGAAAAAAGATAAATTCGTGATAGTGGAAGTCTGCGGAGTCGGCTATAAAGTAAACGTATCTCCCGATACCCTTCTTCGCTTCCCTGCAGAGGGAAACCCCCCGCCAGATGTTTTTCTTTTTACTCACCTGCATGTTCGCGAAGACGCGCAAGACCTTTATGGATTTTTAGATTATGCTGATCTGGAATTTTTTGAAATGCTGATTGGAATTTCCGGAATCGGGCCCAGAGGCGCTTTGGCGATTTTGGGCATCGCTCCGATTAATACCTTGAAAAAGGCGATCAGCTCGGGCGACATTTCTTATCTGACAAAAATTTCTGGAATCGGCAAGAAGACAGCTGAGAAAATTGTCTTGGAGCTCAGGGACAAGGTCGGCAAAGAGCTGGCCGGAGACTCACTTCAAGAGGAATTGGACAGCTTGGAGGCCTTAAAATCTTTGGGCTACTCCCAACACGAAGCCAGGGAAGCATTAAGAGATGTCCCAGCCGGGACAAGTGTCAATGCAAAAGTGAAAGAAGCCCTGAGAATTTTATCCGGAAAATAATCTCATTTATGCCAGAACTGCCAGAAGTAGAAACAACTGTTCAAGGCCTGCGCAAGGAAGTCTTGGGCTTGCAAGTCCTTGACGTTTGGACTGATTTGAAAACTCGGGACACCAGGAAAGGAGATACTATCGCCAACCCAAAATACTTTAAAACTTTTAAAAAAGAAGTAGCCGGAAGAAAAATCATTTCGGTTCTTCGACGAGCAAAAAATATTTTAATAAATTTATCCCAGGGAAAAACTATTCTGGTGCATCTAAAAATGACCGGTTATTTATTCGTTGGTAAAAATCCGAACATTAAATTCAAGCATGTGGTTTTTACTCTCTCTGGTAAAAAATTCTTGGTTCTCTCTGATCTGCGTAAATTCGGCAAAATGACTTTGCTTGATACAGAAACTGCTCAAGCTTCCAAACATTTGAGTAGCCTTGGGCCCGAGCCCTTGGATAAAAATTTCACCTTGTTGGAATTCAAAGAAAGACTTTTGAAAAAACCAAACGGAAAAATCAAAACGGTGCTTCTGGACCAGGGAGTTGTCGCCGGCATCGGCAATATTTATTCCGATGAGATCCTCTGGCGCGCTGGCATTCATCCGGAAAGGAAAATATCTGAAATAACGAGCTCAGAATTCAAAAAAATATTTCAAGCAACAAGGGAAACCCTTAAACGGGGTATAGCCTTCGGGGGCGATTCGATGTCCGATTACTTGAATATTTACGGCCAGCCGGGTAAATTTCAACTACACCACCAGGCTTATCGACGAACTGGAGAAAAATGTCGAAAACCTGGCTGCAGGGGTGTTATAATAAGAAAAATTATCAATAACCGGAGCGCGCATTATTGCTCCCGACACCAAAAGTAATTATGGCAGTAAAAGAATTAATGGGATTTATTTTAATCTTGGCAGCCTTGTGGCTTATTTGGTTTTTCACCAACGGACCCGAGCGAAGTCAAAACGAAGAACCTTTTTTAAACCCGCCGATTGAACAAACTATTCCAAACTAGATATTTAAAATCCGAAACAGAGCGATCCCGAGCGCGACCGACACGTTTAGGGATTCTTTTCGGCCGAGCATGGGGATTTCAGCGACTAAGTTGCATTCTTTGAGAATGTTTTTTGGCAAACCGGAGACTTCTGTGCCAACCAAAAAAGCATTTTTGCTTTCTGGCTTCACTTTCTTGTAATCAAAAGAGTTCTCCGTCTGCTCAATGGCTACCACTAAGTAGCCGTCCTTTTTTAGTTTCCGGATCAAAGGGATTAAATCTTTTTTCGCTTCCCAAGAAACAAATTCTTCTGCCCCGAGAGCTGATTTAACCAAGTCTTTACGCTTTCGTCCGAAACGATCGAGCGGCGCCGGAGTATAACCGACCAGATAAATCTTGTCGATTCCGGCCGCGTCGGCAGTACGAAACATCGCTCCGACATTTTCAATACTTCGGATATCATGAAGGATTAAGACATTTTCTTTGTGGTTGGGTTGATTTTTGGCCATTTTTTTTATATTATCACAAATGTATCTATTATATATCCGCCCGTAGCTCAGTCGGTAGAGCTGCTCCCTTTTAAGGAGAAGGTCGTAGGTTCGATTCCTACCGGGCGGACTTTATTATTTTAGAAAGCTTCAAGCAGGAACTGTTCAAAGGCAGCTTCGTCGTCCAGACCTTTTCGGCGAGCTTCCGGCAAGAGATATGATATCTGGGAAGCAAAATTCTTGAGTTCGGTTTCAGAAAATTGGCCAAAATTCTTTTTGGTAAGCATGTCCTTTGCTTTCCAAAACAACACTCCGACCAAAGCTTCCATCTCCACCCCGGCCAAGAGGGCTTGCCTGAAGGCAGTCCAGAGTTCAAGTTTGTTTCTTCGTCCAAAAGCATCTGCCAAAAGAAAATTATTGAATTTTTCCTTTTTTTCTTTCGGCGTTTCCAAAATGTTGAGCTCGGCTCTAGACTTTTTAAATTCGTCCAGCGTCGCCTTAGGCAGGCGACCTTCAGAAAAAATAAACAGGTTCCCCGACTCTCCCATTACGGGCAATTTTTCCAAAATAAAGTCGCGCATGTCTTCATTCTCGAAAACATTGGAGCATACCACTGCACACTTGGAGAAGAAAAGCCCGCTCCCGCCGCAAAAATTCTCTATTTGGGGCTTACTGAAGTTGCTCTTGTTGACAAAAAAAACTTCCATTTCACTCGCGATGGATTTCATAAATTTTTCATAGCCCGCTATTTTTCTTTCCGTATCATCTCCGGCAAAAAGGTAGATCATAAGTTAAAATCTGACTAATTTTTTATATTCCCGATACGGCGCTCCGTATTTGTTGTCCAGGATCCGCTCTTCGTGTTTAAGAAATATCAGTTTAGTTACAATAAACGAGATAATTGAAGAAACAATCAGAAAAAAAGCGTTGGCAACCAGGCCGAAGCCAAGAACTAAGAAAAAGAGGCCGAGGTGAGTTGGGCTCCGAGTTATTTTATAGGGCCCCTTCATGAAGGTCTTCGCGGAGAGAGTTTCCTTTTTCAAATGACGAGAAGTTTTTTGCGCCCAGTAAACCAGAATCGTCCCAACCAAAAGGAAAAACACTCCAACGGGCGCCCAAATCGCCAACTTAAATAAGGTCAACCGAAAAATGGCATCAAGAAAAATACCCACCAGAAACAGGAGTAGATAAAAAGAATAAGAATGGGTCAAAATCCAGTGCACTTTATCTTTGTATTCTTGAGATGGTTCCATGATTTTAATTATTTCACGTCCAGGAGCGTTTGTCCAGAACCAAAATGAACCAAAAGCGGTATTTCTGTTTGATATTTTAGGAACGATCGCTCCATCACTCCTTGCATTGCGGCCTCAATTAAGCTCGAGGCTTCCAGAATAGCGTCTTCCTTTATTTCGTAGACGAGTTCATCGTGGATTTGAAGTACCAAGTGCGCCTTATCTTCAAGCCCGGCCCGCAGGAGATCTTCTTCCACAAATCGAATAGCAAGCTTGATGATATCAGCCGCAGTCCCCTGAATCGGAGAGTTGGTCGCGGTCCGTTCGGCCATGTTTCGGAGAAACGGGATTCTCGAATTGATATTTGGGAAATAGCGTCGCCGGCCGAAAAGGGTTAGTGAAAAACCGTTCATCACAGCAAATTTTTTCATTGCTTCCAAATAGTCCCGCACCCCGGAGAATTGTCGAAAATAATTGTCGTAAAATTTTTGCGCTTCCTCTCGGGTGCCGCCCAAGCTTTTTCGTAAAGCGGAAACTCCCATGCCATAAATGATTCCGAAGTTTATCACTTTCGCCGCCCGACGCATTTCGGCGGTCACTTGATCGATCGACACTCCAAAAACAGAAGCCGCTACCCCGGCATGAATGTCTTTCTTTTCCCGAAAAATCCGGGTCATGTTTTTATCGTTTGAAAGCATGGCTGCTACCCGAAGTTCTATTTGACTATAGTCAAAAGCTGCCAATTTGTGCCCGGGCGCCGCCCGGAAACCACCACGGATTTTTCGGCCCAAATCTGTTTTGATCGGCAAGTTTTGCAAATTTGGATCTTGGGAAGAAAAACGACCGGTAGTAGTTCCATTTTGGAGAAATTTGGCATGCAGTCGGCCATCCAGCGCCACCCGACCCGGAATGACATCGACATAAGTGGAAAGAAGCTTTGAAAGTTCTCGGTAGGCCATAATTTCCGTTATGATTGGGTTTTTCTCTTCGAGCTCTTCCAGGATTTCGACTCGGGTAGAAGGGGCCCCCGACACACCCTTTTTCTTGCCGGACTGCATCCCCATTTTCCCGAACAAGACTTCTCCCAATTGCTTTGGGGAATTGATATTAAACTGAGTGCCAGCCATTTGGTAAATTTTTCGGGTAAGCTTATCGAGTTCGGTATGATATTCCCGAGAGAGTGTCTCAAAATAATTTTGGTCGATCAAAACTCCGAAGTCTTCCATTTCTTTCACGATTGGAATGATCGGTTCTTCGATTTCTTCGTATACTGTTTCCAGATTCTGTTCTTTTAGTTTTTTAAAAATAAATTCATAGGCAGTATGAAAGTTGTTTGTCTTACCATAATGTAAAACATCTTCTTCGGTGATATTCGCTAAATCAGAATTGAGGAGCCAAAGAGCGACCGAGGCTTCTTTCAGTTTTTTCGGGTCAGCTTTTGGTTGATTGTTCTCGGAACTATTTTCAAACATTGAAACAAAACCCATTTGATTTGTTTTGCTTTGGCTTCCCTCTTTGCTAAAAAAACTTTTAACTCGGGCCAGTAAACTCCGAAATTCCAATCGCAAGAAAGTCTGTTCGATTTTCTTTAAATCAGCCTCTTGCCAAAAAGTCTTTTTCGGAATTTCGAATTTAATCGGCGCATCTCGCCGAATCCGGGCTAAGGTTTTAGAAAATTCCGCCTCTTCTTCGTTTTCTCGAAGAAGCGTAATCAAGCGCGGGCTTATCCCCGCTTTAATAAAAGCCCCCTCGTCCTTTTTAATTTTTTTATAAATATTTTCGATGGTTCCGAAACTTACGATCAGGTCGGTGGCTGTTTTCTCGCCGATACCCTTAATCCCGATGATGTTGTCCGAAGGGTCGCCGCGCAGACCTTTGTAGTCCGGCAAAAGTCCGGGCATAAAACCAAAACGTTCGAACACTTTGTCTTCGTCGTATAGAATAGTGTCATTGATTCCCTTCTTTAGGGTATAAACCTGTACTTTTTTCTTGTTTACCAATTGCATTGTATCCATGTCCCCCGAAGCAATAACAACATCTATGTCTTTTTTGTCTTTCAAATTACCAACAATTGTGCCGATTACATCGTCTGCTTCAAAGCCTGGTGCATCGTAAATTGGGATATTGAAGGCTTCAAAAATCTGACGGGAATTCTTAAGTTGCTCCACCAGCGCCGGTTCGGCTTTGGCTCGGCCAGCCTTGTACGCGTCGTAAGCTTCATGCCGAAAAGTTTTTTGTGGTAAATCATAACAGGCTACAATGTAGTCTGGTTTGAGATCAGTGATGATTTTCATCAACATGGTCGAAAGACCATAAAGGGCTCCGGTAGGTTCCCCGCCCGAGGACATAAATTCCGGCAAGGCGTGATATGCCCGATGGATGATCGCATGGGCATCGAGTAACACAATGGTTTTTTTAGTCTTTTTCTCGGCCATATTTGTTTCGATTATAGCACCTTAGGCCCTTTTTATCCGGAACTTTCTGTAGCCACCTTCTGTGTGAACGATCTCAATTTTAGAGTGTTTTTTGGGCAAAGCTTTTAAGACCCGCTCCGGCCATTCGATGAAAACTAAATGTTCTTGCTTGGAAATTATTTCTTTCCAGCCCAGATGTAGTAATTCTTTCTCATTCTTAAGGCGATAAGCATCTATATGATAGAGATACTTAAACCCAAAATATGCCAAGGGATATTTCTTCATTATTATAAAGGTCGGGCTCGCCACTTTTCTTTTTACCCCCAAGCTTTTAGCAACCGCCGATACGAAAGTGGTTTTACCAGCCCCAAGATCGCCATATAGGCCTACAATTGTGGCTTTGTTTTGGGACCTTAGTTTCAAAATAAAATCTTTGGCAATTTGTTTGGTTTCTTTGGTATTCTTCGAAATTTTCAGCATTTTCAAATACTAGCATAATTTCATGGTGCAAGGTATAATTTCCACATATGCCAACAGTTTTTGATGAGGAAAAACAAAAAAAGCAGCTGGATGATTTGCATCGTGAAGAAGAAGAACAGTTAGTTCAAATGCTAGCTGAATCAAAATACGAACTCCCCTACGTTGATATGTCTCGCCTGGGAGTCGACAACGAAGGCCTTCGGGCTATTTCGGAAAAAGACGCGCGTGCCTGGCAAGTCGGGCCTTTCAAGCTTTCTGGGAAAAATCTATACATCGCGGTCTTGGCTCCGACCAAAGATCTGCTATCCAAGATAACCGAAGAAATAGCTAGGAAGAACCTGGTACCAGCTTTTTATATGGCTTCACATACAAGCTTAAATAAAATCTGGGAACGCTACAAGGAAATTTCCATGGCTGAAGGTTCTAAGGCTGGAGGGATTGATATTTCCGCCGACATCCTTCGAGAAACAGCCGAGAGTATTAAAAAAATGCAAGACATCGAAAAATTAATCACAGGAGCAATAAAAGGAACAGAGACCCATAAGATTTCGCACATTCTTGAAATAATTTTAGCGGGAGCCATCGCAATCAAGGCTTCTGATATCCATATTGAATCAGAAAAAGACCAGGCTCGTTTGCGCATGCGCTTGGATGGAGTTTTACAGGATGTTACTTTTTTCACTCATGAGGTTTACCATCTCCTTAATTCTCGCATCAAACTTCTCTCGGGAATGAAACTTACCTCAACGGTGGCTCAAGACGGGCGCTTCTCGATCCAGGAAGGAGCTGACGAGCTCTCTATTCGTTCTTCAATGATCCCGGGAGCCTACGGAGAATCAATCGTAATGCGTATTCTTGACCCAAAATCTATCCGGGTAAAATTGGAAGAAATAGGCATCGAGACTTTCTTGTTTAAAATCGTGGAAGAAGAAATCAGGAAACCAAACGGGCTTATTCTCCTTACTGGTCCGACCGGAAGCGGTAAGACAACCAGCCTATACGCTTTCCTAGCCCGGATTTATTCTCCGGAAATAAAGATTATCACCATTGAAGACCCGATCGAATACCATTTGCCGGGGGTAACCCAAACCCAAACCAACGAAGAAAAAGGTTATACCTTTCTAGAGGGCCTTCGCTCTGCTCTGCGCCAAGACCCGGACGTGGTAATGGTAGGAGAAATCCGCGATCACGAAACAGCTGAGATTGCGGTAGAGTCGGCCCTGACCGGGCACATGGTATTTTCTACCTTGCACACCAATAATGCTGCTGGTGTTATTCCACGCTTGATTGATCTTGGGGTCAATCCGAAGATTCTGGTTTCTGCACTTTCCCTCTCTATCGCCCAGCGCTTGGTCCGAAAACTTTGCCAATCCTGCAAAGCCGAAGCAGAAGCGACCGAATGGGAAAAAAATGTCCTTAAAGAGGTAGTGGACGGTATCAAGGCAGAAGGCAAAGATCTAAAAAATTACAATATCGACCCGGATGCACCTTTCAAATTTTATAAATCAGTCGGTTGCGAGAAATGCAACGGGACGGGCTACAAGGGCCGAATCGGAATTTTTGAAGCGATCAAGACAGATGAACCAATTGAAAAAATAATTCCCCAGAACCCAAGCGAACGCGAAATCAAGCGTGTGGCCAAAAACCAAGGTATTCTCTCGATGCGCCAAGACGGCATCGTAAAAATTCTAAGCGGCACCACCTCCTTCGAAGAAGTACAAAGTGTGGTGGATCTAACGGAAGAATAAAAAACAAAAAAACCCGGGAGCATCCGGGTTTTTTATTTGAAAATAAAAAGCATTAATCTCTAAACAATCCTTTCAGAGCTAAACCCCAAAAGTAACAAGTTCTTCTAGGATAACACCAGTTGACTAATAAAAGCACCAGAATGTCCTACGCAAACTTATATAACCAGTGGCTGATTGCTTAGAGATTAATGCCTTCTTAAAACAAAAATTTCTAGGTATAATGATTATACTATTATTGAATTCGCGGCAAATGCTATAATGTGAATATCATGTGAATAATTTACCTGGGGAGAGTATAGCATATTACGATTAAAAAGTCAAGTGCTACGACCTTGGGGAAGATGTCTAAACCAAAAATTATGCAAGAAAATAAAAACAAAAAAAACGAAAACTCCGAGGAAGCTTCCCTCGACACCACCCTCCGCCCGACCCGATGGGACGAATATATTGGTCAAAAACACATAAAAGACAACGTTAAAATCCTACTCCGGGCTGCAGAGGAGCGTGGGCACATTCCGGAACATATTCTTTTTTATGGCCCACCCGGCCTTGGAAAAACCACCTTGGCACACTTGATCGCCAAGGAAACAGGCAAGCAAATGAAAGTCACTTCAGGGCCAGCAATCGAAAAAGTGGGTGATTTGGCCTCTATTTTAACCAACCTCTCCCCTGGGGATATCTTATTTATCGATGAGATCCACCGCCTAAATAAAATGGTGGAGGAGATTCTCTATCCAGCAATGGAATCTGGAGTACTCGACATTATTATCGGTAAAGGTCCTTCCGCTCGCACTATCCAGCTTGACTTGCCACCATTTACTCTTGTCGCGGCAACCACCCGAGTCGCTTTAGTTTCTTCTCCGCTTCGTTCTCGATTTTCCGGCGGAGTTTTTAGATTGGAATTCTATTCGAATGAAGAGATAGCTAAAATAATTGAGCGCTCGAGCAAGCTCTTGGAAACGGACTTGGAAAAAGAAGCGCAAGAAGAAATCGCAAAGCGGAGTCGCTTCACTCCCCGCACCGCAAACTATTTTCTGAAACGCTGCCGGGACTACGCGCAAGTACACCCCGAACCAGAGCAAGCTCGGTACGGGGCAGGCAAAAAAAATATTAGCAAAGAGAGTGTAATAAGTGCGCTAAACCTACTTGCTATAGATGAAATAGGACTGAACAGCTCTGACCGAAAGTTTTTAGAAGTATTAATCGAGAAATTCAAGGGTGGCCCCACCGGACTCAAAACTATCGCCGCCGCCATGAGCGAAGAAGAAGCTACTATTGAAGAAGTGATTGAGCCTTATCTGATCCAACTTGGACTTTTAGAACGCACTGCTCGCGGACGTGTTGCCACTGAAAAAGCGTACCAGCATCTCGGTCTTAAAATCCCGGCAAATTTACAAAATAAGTTACTTTAAATTTTCTACTTTTAACTTTTCACTATTTCTATGTCCGGGCATAATAAATGGGCGCAGATAAAACACAAAAAAGCAATCACCGATGCGAAAAAGAGTAAAATTTTTTCAAAGCTTTCGCGTTTTATCAGCGTGGAAGCGAAACTTTCCGGTGGCAAAGATTCTCCGGGCCTGCGCACGGCGATCGAAAAAGCCCGCAAGATGAATATGACGAACGATGTAGTTGAACGAGCAATCAAAAAAGCGGGAGAGCCGGGAGCCAACATGGAAGGCATTATGTATGAAGCCTATGGTCCGGGTGGGGCAGGTATTATCATCGAAACTTTGACCGACAGTAAAAATCGCACTGCCCAGGACATTAAACACATCCTTTCGAAAAATGGTTTCGCGCTCGGAGGCATTGGCTCGGTTATTTGGGGGTTCGCCCACAAAAAAACCGAAGAGGGTATGGTCTGGGAACCAACCAGCACCCTTCCACTTTCCGACCAAGATTTGGAGCTCTTAGATAAACTAGTGGAAGACCTAGAAGAAATGGATGATGTGCAAGAAGTTTATACAAATGCTGAGTAAGTTAAAATAAAAAAAATATGCGCATTTTAGGTATTGACCCGGGGTTTGAAAGATTAGGAATAGCTATTTTGGAAAAAGTTGGCAACAAAGAACAGCTTTTATTTTCGGAGTGTTTTAAAACTTCAACAAAATTGGAATTTCCAGAAAGACTGGAACTAATAGGCAATGAAATAAGAAGGGTCTTAAAAAAATACAAGCCCGAGATGCTCGCTATTGAAACTTTGTTTTTGAACACCAACCAAAAAACAGCCATGCGAGTGGCGGAAACCCGCGGAGTGATTATTTATGAATGCCAAAAGGCAAACCTTCATATTTTCGAGGCTTCCCCGCCCCAAATCAAGACGGCAGTAGCCGGTTACGGCAAAGCAAACAAAGACCAAGTGATGAAAATGGTTCGGATTTTGACAAAAATAGAAAAAACAAAAACTTCAGACGATGAATTAGACGCAGTGGCCGCAGCCTTGACTGCCTCGGCCTGCCTGCGGTAAGAGTTATCCACAGTTTTAGCTTTAGGCTATTGCGAAATAGAATTTGATTTGCTACAAAGTAAGAAATAAATTATCAGCCGGTCGTTTTAATAAAAATTTTTTATAAAATTTAAAATGAGCTACGATGAAGAAGAAGTAATAAATGATTCTGGGTTTAACCCAAACGAAAATGGAGATGAGGTACTCGACGATGAATCATTTCTGGGCGATAACGAAACGCCCGATGGTGGTGAAGCATCTAATTTTAGATTTGAAGAAGAAGAAACTGAAGGAGTGCAATAAATCAAAAAATCCCCGAGCTCGGGGATTTTTTGTTACTAGTTTAATTTAATTTTCAGAAATCTCTTTTTGCCAATTTTTAGAATTAAGTTTTTTGAAATTTTCAGATTCGGATCAGTAATATTTTCTTTTTTCTCAAGATCATGCACTGCCTTACCCAAAACCAGCCGACGCCACTCACTCTTTGATTCCACTACCTTATTTTTTACCAAAAGATCGCCTAGCAATTCTCCCTTAACCACATATAATTCTTCCATTTCGTTCGGAATTTCTTTTTTCTGAAAAGTGCTGATAAAACTTTCTTCCGCTTCCCGAGCCTTTCTTTCGCCGTGATAAACTTTTACGATTTCCCGTGCCAGGTGCATCTTCAAGTCGCGCGGATTTGCCTCCGGACCAACTTTAAAATCCGGCACTTCAGTACAAAGCTCGAATCCTTTTTCAATCAAAGAATCATTCCAACTCATTACCTTTCCAAACATCTCTGTGGGAGAATCTAAAAAAGAAACCATGTTACCTTCTGTCTTACCCATCTTAATTCCAGAGTTGTCTTCCAGAAGTTTCATTGCTAAAACTGTTTTGTCTTTATTTAAAATTTGCATGGATAAGTGTCGACCAGTCAACATATTAAAGGTCTGATCATTGCCCCCAACTTCCACATCCACTTCCATCGCAACTCCATCATAACCCTGCATTAAGGGATACATGAATTCGTGGATAAAGATCGGCTTTCCCTCAGCCATTCTACGCACGAACATGTCGCGCTTGAGCATTTGGTCCACCGTCATTTTGGTTCCCAGGTTAAGGACATCTTCGAATTTCATTTTTGAAAGCCACCTTGAATTAAATTTGAATTGCGCCTTGTTGGAACCAGAAAATTTCAAAAAGATAGCTGCCTGTTTTTTGTATTTTTTTAAATTATTCAAAACTTCCTTGTGAGAAAGTTGTTTCCGGGCTGCCATTTTGTCCGTTGGATCACCAATCATCGCGGTAAAATCTCCCATCAAAAGAATAACTTGATGTCCTAGTTCTTGAAATTCTTTCAATTTTTGAAGTGGAATAGCATGCCCCATGTGCAATGTCGGTCCAGTTGGGTCTATGCCCAAATACACCTTTAGCTTTTCCCCAGAAAGAAGTTTTTTCTTTAATTCTTCTTTTACAAAGACATTTTCCACTCCCCGCTCGAGGAGCTTGTTTATTTTTGCCTCGTCTGTTATCGTCGTCATTTGTTTGGATTATACCATTCGAATTGGAATTTAAGAAATCCGGACAGAAATTTGCTATAATTATAAAACAATGAGTAAAAAACGCTTAAAAAGATTTTTCCAAAATAACACTATCCTATTTATAGGGGGAGCGGGCATCCTTTTAGCTAGTTTTTTGATTATCTGGGTTGCTTCCATAAAAATCCCTGATTTTAAGGCTTTTGAAGACCGGAAAGTCGCCAGCTCCACCAAGATCTACGACCGCACTGGCGCCGTCCTTCTCTATGACATACACGACGATGTGAAACGAACCAATATTTCCTTTGACAGCATGGGCCCAAATATTAAAAATGCCACTGTGGCTGTGGAAGATGCCAGTTTTTGGAATAATAGTGGAATAAAAATAACGTCCATTATTCGGGCGGCTATTGCCGACGTGTTTCGTTTGGGCCGAACCCAAGGGGGGTCAACTATCACTCAACAGCTGGTCAAAAACACCCTCCTAACTTCCGACAAAAGCCTGATTCGAAAAATAAAAGAGTGGATCTTGGCGATCAAAGTAGACCGCTCTATGTCTAAAGAAAAAATCTTGGAAGCTTATTTAAACGAGGCTCCTTATGGTGGCACTATTTATGGCATTCAAGAAGCCTCTCAAACTTATTTTGGAAAAAACGCCCAAGATTTATCCATTGCGGAAGCCGCTTATTTGGCCGCTATCCCCCAGTCGCCGACTGCGCTTTCCCCTTATGGTAAAAACAAAGCTCGGCTGGAACAACGAAAAAACTTTGTTCTCTCGAGAATGCTCGACACAAAATTCATTACTAAAGAAGAATACGACCAAGTCCGAGCCGAGACTCCGACTTTTATGCCCCAAGCAACCACCGGCATCAGGGCTCCGCATTTTGTCTTTTTTATTAAAGAATATTTACAAGAAAAATACGGCACAGATAGAATCACAAACGGTGGGTTGAGGGTTGTTACTACTCTAAATTACGAGCTAGAGCAGAAAGCTGAACAAATCGTGAAAGATGGGGCTCTCCAAAATGAAAAAGACTGGAACGGCTCAAATGCCAGCTTGGTCGCAATCGACCCAAAGACCGGGCAAATTTTGTCAATGGTCGGCTCTCGAGACTACTTTGATAAAAATATTGATGGTAATTTTAATGTGGCGACTGCCGTCCGCCAACCAGGTTCTTCTTTTAAGCCTTTTATTTACGCTACTGCCTTCGGCAAAGGGTTTACCCCCGACACAGTGCTTTTCGATCTGCCAACCGAATTCCAAACTACCTGCAACGCTTATGGTAAAGCCCTGCCGGGGCATAATCAGAAAGATTGCTATATGCCAGACAACTACGACGGTAAATTTCGAGGCCCCATGTCTCTCCGTGATGCTCTGGCACAATCAATCAATGTGATAGCAGTTAAATTATTTTATTTAGCTGGGTTATCTGACTCTCTGAAAACAGCAGAAGATATGGGCATTAGTAGTCTGTCTGACCCAAGCCGATATGGACTTACCTTGGTTATTGGAGGCGGAGAGGTTTCCTTGCTTGATATGACTTCCGCCTACAGTGTCTTCGCAAATAGTGGCGTTCGAAATCCTTATACTGGGATTCTTCAAATAACTGACTCAACTGGAAACGTGCTTGAGCAATATTCCCCCGATCCGCGCCCGGTCTTGGCCAAAAACACCGCCCTTACTGTTTCTGATGTTTTAGATGACAATGCCGCCAGAGTCCCAACTTTCGGCGCCCATTCCCAACTTGAAATCCCGGGCCGACAAGTAGCGGCAAAAACAGGCACCACCAACAATAATAAAGACGCTTGGACTATTGGGTATACCCCCTCTGTTGCAGTTGGGGTTTGGGCTGGGAATAACGACAATAAACCAATGAAGAAAGGGGGTGTCGCGGTCGCCGGACCAATCTGGAATAAATTTATATTGGAGGCCCTTAAAATTTTACCAAACGAAAGGTTTGAAAAACCAAATTTGGATATTGACCCAACCACTACCAAACCGGCCCTGCTTGGTTTCTGGCAAGGAAATGATTCATTCTTTATTGATAATATTTCGGGAGGACTGGCAACCGAATTCACTCCAAAAGAAACCAGAGTAGAAAAAGTTATAACCAACATACATTCAATTTTATATTGGGTAGACCGCAAAAATATTACAGGGGCCGCTCCTACCAACCCAGCAAACGACCCACAGTGGAGCCACTGGGAAACACCGATCCAGGATTGGTGGGCTGCCAATGCCTACAAATACAGAGTTACTACTGCCGCCAGCAAACCTGGATTTTATGACAATATACACACAGCAAACTCAAAACCAGTCGTGTCCATTTCCGTGCCAGACACTTATACTGTTTACCCAGCCAACGAAAAACTTTACCTCACGTTAACCCCGGGAAGCATTTCTCCAATCCAAAAAGTGGATGTTTTTGTAAATGATATTTACTTAGGAACATCCAAGTCCCTTTCTGGTTTTTCTTTCATACCATCCCAGTTGGATAATTTGAGAGATGTTAATACGCTCAAAATTCTTGTCTACGATGCCGCATACAACAATACCGAGGTTAATTCAACTTTCCGTGTGCGATAATTATTTTATATCTCTGGGAGCTTTCTTATCTAGAATATTTGCAAGTTCAGAAAGAATTTTCTCCTTCTTTAAAAGAATTTCGTTTTTATAAATTGGCTTTATATCTAAATACACCGTGCCTTGCCGGAGCCTGATCTTTTCTTTTTTTATTTCAAGCCCAATCGCGCGCCCGATTATTTCACGGACGGTTTCTTTTTTCATCTCTTCCTTTAGGATTAAATTGTTGAACCCTAAGAGTAGATCTTTGATCTCAATCATTTTAGAGCTACCTATTCATTGGCATGATTAGATAAATAAAAGAATGATCTGAAACACCAGAAAGCACTATCGGCTTTACTGTTTGGTTTAATTTGATTGAGATACTATCCGAATTAATCGATTGGAAAGAATCAAAAAAGTATTTGTAGTTGAAATTCAACTCAACTGGTTCTCCAGAGAGCGCTCCATCCAACTCCGTCTTGTTTTCACCGACTTCGTTGTTAGAAGAAGAGAGCTCAAAAAGTTTTTCTTTGGGTTTAATAACCAGATTCACTTGATTAAATTTATCTGAAAAGATATTAGAGAGTTTTAGGGCGTTCAAGAGATCTTGCTTTAAAACCACCACTTCCGTCTTTGATCCTTTTGGGATAATTTGCCGATAATCAGGGAACACCCCATTGATTACTCGAGAAGTAAGGTATATGCCGTCAACTGAGAAAGATATTTGGTTTTTATTAAAACAAACTTTTATCTCCCCAGACAAATCTCCAAAAATCCTAACAATTTCGGAAACGTTTTTAAAAGGAAGTAATATCCCAGGGATTTCTTCCAACCCCTTTATTTTGATTTTCTTCTCCGCTAGTCTAAAAGAATCAGTAGAAACAAAAACCAGATTGTCGTCACTGGAATAAATATAAACACTAGAAATTTCTGGTTTTATATCTGAAGGGGAAGAGCTATAATAGACTGATTTTATTCCATCAATCAGTTTTTTAGAATCAATCATAAAAGTTTTACCAGAAACTGCTGGGATGGTTGGAAAATCTTCATAGGCTTGTCCCTTCAATCTGATTTTACTTTTTTTGGTTTTAATTGATAAATTACCGTTTTCTTGCTCTATTTTAATGTTTTCATTTTGAATGATATTGGCAAAGGTTCCAGCCAAAACCGAACCAGTAATAGCCATAATCCCATCTTTTTCCACCCTGGCTGGAATTTCTACTTCAACCCCAAGGCTTAAGTTGGTGGCTCGAAGCTTTAAAGACTTTCCGGAAGCAATAAATAGGATAGAATTCAAAACCGGTAGGGTTAAATTTTTTCCAGTTACCCTCTCCACTTGAGAGATTGCATTCTTTAATTTATCAACTGAACATTCTATCTTCATAAGTGTTTAAATTCTTTATATATAATCTATTAATACTATTAGGGGTGTTAATATGTGGAAAAGTTAATATGGTTCTATTTTTAAGGCCTTTTTAGAAATTTAATTTCTGGTTGCTGTTTATTAATTTTCAACTTTTCCACAACTGTTTTTTGGAAAATATTTTTATCTGATCTTATCCACGTTTGTTTTTGTAATTACCCCAAACTTTTTACCGGCTTATTAACAGCTATTTAAACATAATTCGGATCTGCTCTACTTCCTGTAATGTCTGTGGGTCATCTTTCAAATCTTTTTTAATTTTCAAATAAGAATGAATGACAGTGGTATGGTCTTTACCTCCAAGCTTCTGCCCAATTAGTGGGTAGGAGACATTGAAATCTTCCCGAAGAAGGAACATTACAACTTGCCGGGCCTTCACAATCTCTTTTCGGCGAGTTTTTTCATAAACAGAAGATTCTTCAAGATTGTAATAATCACTCACTACTTTCACCACATCCTTTATGGACACGTTTTTCTTCGGTCGCATGTTGTTTTTAAGTAAATTCTTTACTTCTGTGATGGGGAGGGTCTTATTTTTCAAGCGATACTGACAAATAATAGTATTTAGACTTCCTTCCAACTCTCGAATGTTTCCCCGGATATTTGAGGCAATATATTCAATGATTTCTGGCTCGAGTTCGATTCCCTGTTCCCGTAATTTTACTTTCAAAATAGCCAAACGCGATTCATATTCGGGCTCAGTGACGTCCACGATCATCCCAGCGGCAAAACGCGACTTCAGGCGATCAGCAAGCTCGGGGATGTAGTTTGGATGTTTATCAGAGGAAAAGATAATTTGTTTATTGTTTTCGTAAAAAGTGTTGAAAGTGTGGAAAAGTTCTTCTTGGATCTTTTCCATCTTACCAATAAATTGGATATCATCAATAATTAACAGATCGTATTTACGGTATTTTTCTTTGAAAGTGTTGGCTTTGTTGTTTTGTAGGGAATTAATGAAATCAGTGGCAAATTTTTCCAAAGTCAAATAGTGGACTTTTTTGTTTGAATATTTTTCTTTAATGGCATTACCGACTGCCTGAATTAGGTGAGTTTTTCCGAGCCCTGTTGCTCCATAAACAAAGAAAGGGTTGTATTTAGTGCCCGGGCTTTCGATGATTGCCTGGGAAGCAGCATAAGCAAGCTCATTGAAGCCTCCAACAATGAAAGAATTAAAGTGATAACGTGGGTTTAAGTTGTCTTCTGGGTTGATATATAGGTCCTTAAGGGGCAACTCTTGCTTTTGAACCAATTCTCCCCCCCCAGACTTAGGTAATTCTTGTTTTTCTGGCTCTATTTTAGTGATGGTATATTCCACTGCCCGCATGTTTTCGTAAGTGTCGGCAATAGTTTTAGTGATTAGTTTATGGTATTTGTTTTTAAGCCAGTCTCGGACAAATTCATTTGGTACTGCCACAAAAACAACTCCCGCCTCTTCTTTTAAAATAGAGGTATTTTTGAACCAGGTGCTGAAATTTGCTTTTGAAACACTTGTTTCGATTTCGGCTAAGCAGTTTTTCCAAAGTTGTTTTGTATCCATATTGCTAAAAGATTATACTATATCTACCCCAAAGTAAAACAATTTAAACCTTATTAACTCTGTTGATAAGCTGTTGATAAAATTTTCAATTTTAGAGATTTCTTTTTGACTTAACTGTTTTATTCGGGTATACTACTCCCATGTCACAAACATATCAACCAAACAAAAGGAAACGCGCCAAAAGCCACGGTTTTTTGGTTCGATCTAAAACAAAAAATGGCAAAAGGGTGCTTTCTGCCAGGCGCCGTAAAGGGAGGGCTCGAATTTCAGTCTAAGACTTGTCCTGTACTAAATTTTTGGGCAAGAAAAATGACCAATAAGGTTTATAAATTAAAATTTTAGTACTGGGATGTTTCCCAAAAAGAACAGAGCTGACAAAAAAGCCATAACAGAAATTTTTAAAGCCGGAAAGTTTGTTTCTTCCGGCAATTTGAGCTTAAAATATCTAAAGAAAGACGGTTCGTCCCCTATTTTGGTTGGTTTTGTCGCTCCTAAAACAGTTTCCAGGCTTGCAGTGGACCGAAATCTGCTTCGTCGCCGAGGGTATGCCGCCCTAAGGAAACACATTAATGAAATTCCACAAGGATTTTTAGGCGCTTTTATTTTTGGACCGAAGGGTAAGAAAGTTTTTGGTGGGAAAAGGGGTGCTAACTATTTCCCTATCAAAAATTTAGAAAATGAAATTGAAACAATTCTTCATAAAATCCATTAAATTCTACCAAAGGTATCTTTCGCCGCTTAAACGGCCTAGTTGTGTATTTTATCCCACCTGCTCGGAATATACCAAGCAGGCGATTTTAAAATACGGTTGGCCAAAGGGAATTTATCTTGGATTTTTAAGGATCCTCCGATGTCACCCATGGCAGAAAAACCACTGGGATCCGCTCGAGTAGCATTTTTTCGTCTTTTAAGATAAGATAAGGGGATGTTATTAAATCTTTGGGACCTTATTTTATACAAGCCACTTTTAAATGTTTTGGCTTTTTTGGTTTCGGTTATTCCCGGCAGTAATTTAGGAATGGCAGTAATTATTTTGACCATTTTGGTAAAGACTCTCCTTTTCCCCGTCTATCAACGCTCGATTGAAAGCCAGGCTAAAATGAATTTACTTACTCCCGAGCTAAATAAAATAAAAAAGAGCAACGCTAGTAAAGAAGAGCAAGCCAAGCAGACCTTTGAACTCTATAAAAAATATAAGACCAACCCATTTTCCGGGTGTCTTTTGGTTTTGATCCAGATCCCAATTATCTTTGCTCTATATTATGTATTTATCAAAGGGATAACCTTTGATGCCAGTGCCCTCTATTCATTTGTTCACGTTCCAGCAAATGTAAATATGAGCTTCTTGGGTATTTTAGATATTGGGAAGACCCATGTTTTAGCTTTAGCTATCTTGGCTGGCATCTCGCAGTATTTCCAGGCCTATTATATGCCGAAGCCGCCAAAAACTACCGACAACAAGGCCGGCTCTTTCCAGGATAGTTTTGCTAAGAGTATGAATATGCAAATGAAGTATGTTTTTCCGTTGGTGGTGGCATTTATTTCTTACAGTGTGTCTGGGGCAGTTGCATTATATTGGATAACCAGTAATATATTTTCTATAGGGCAACAGATTTATGCCAAACGAAAAGGCGCCCTGGATCTTACTCAAAAATAACCTTATAAAATATGAATAAAACAGAAATACAAAATTTAATCAAAGAAGTTATTGAAAGGACCACTGTTCCAGTTAAAGACATTATTATTTCAGAGGACGGCTCAAAAACAACTTGGTTCTCAGTGGAAGTCGGTCAGCCACACTTTTTTTTGGGTAGAAACGGGGAGGGTCTTTTTGCTTTAAACCACCTGATCAAGAAAATAATAGAATCAAAACTTTTGGTTGGCAAGAAAGAAAAAGAAAGCCCGGAGGTAGAAAGCGCCCTTTCTATTCTGGTTGATATAAATGGTTTTCAAAAAAAGAGAGTAGAAAATATCCACGCAGTTGCCCACATGATGGCAGAACGAGCCAGATACTTTAAATCAAATATCGAAGTAGACCCGATGTCCGCTTTTGATCGCCGGCTAGTGCATGAGTTTTTATCCGAAGCCACTGACCTAAAAACCGAATCGACCGGCGAAGGAGCCAGTCGAAGAGTAGTTATAAAATATATTGGGTCTCTTTAATTTAAAATAAGTTCCCAAAGCGAAGAATCTTTTTTGTTTACGAAGAAGAGATATTTCCCGCTTTTATCCAAAGAAAGTTTGATTCCATCCATGTCTTCTCCTGCTTGAAAGGCGGCAGGGTCAGCCAGGAGTGTAGTGTTTCCGTTTTCAGTGTTCACCTTCCAGATCTGATCAGAGAAAGAAATTTCTCCCTGGTACCATGTATCCGGGTAGTTTGCCCCACTGACATAATTTGGTACGGCGCAATATAAATAAATACTATCAAGGCCCCAAACACATTTTTCTGGTAGGGTTTTTATCCCGACAGTAGTTGAACCTTGTGCGTCGATATTAAAAATACGCAGGTCGAGGGTATTATTGGCGTAAAGCACCAGTTTACCGCTCGGACTGGCAAGAGTGGTGAGGCCGTTTACTCCGCTCATAACCCGGGTCATTTTTTTAGTAGCTGGATCAATAGCATATACATAACCCGGTACAGCATAAGAAGGTTTGGTGGTAAGGGTAATCATTCGATCGTTGGGCCAAAAAGAGAGCCACTCGGTGAACGGAGAGCTAAAGATTTGATTTTTATTTGTTCCACTTGCTTGAGCGGTTACTCCAACGACCCCAGTATTGTTTTTGAATAGATAAAAAATTGAAGAACTGTCCGGAGAGACGCTCATATCGGTAATATTCTCTGGCAGGAAGGAGCCCGAGAGTTCGCTGGCCCCTGTGTCACCCCCCAAAATCTCTGGGGGCATATTTCCCAGGAACGCTTCAATTGTCTTAGCATCGTCTCCAAGATATCGCAGGACAGCGAAAGCGCTTTTGCCAGCGAAATTAGCTTCGTATGTCTGAGGGATAGTGGTAGTGGTGAGTTTCACCTCATTTATTTGATCCACCAAGCTTTCATAAACATTTCCGGTGGCTCGTTCGACATATCTTACTGCTGGGACAAATTCAGTGGCCGGTGGGGTCGGCTTTACTACAGGAACGGGATTAGTTTTTTGGGTGGACTTCTTTGGTTTTTTTATTTCGGCGTTTATTGGAGCTGGCGTCTCCAGAGCCGGCTGGTTCTCGGTTGGAGCGACTTCCGTAGGAGGTGTTTCAGTTGCTGGGATTGCCGGAACTTCGAGATATCTTTCTTTTTGGTAGACCCCATAACCCGCTACCGGCATACTAGAAATTCTAACTAAACGTTCTTTTGTCACCCCTTTTTCGTTTACAATTGTAGTGCTGGGGGTTTCAGAAGTGGAATTATTCTCATTATTATCAACACTTTTACCGAATGGGAAAATCCTAGAGAAAAAATTTGTCCCTTCAGTGTTGCCGGTAGTGGTGGTGGATGGTTTTAAAAAGGAAGCAAGAACTAAAACCAAAATAATTAAGATTATCACTCCGATTGCTATTAGAATAAGGTTTCTTTTTGACATAAACTAAGGGGCTCTTTTGATATATTTTATATCATTCTTATAATTAGTAATGGGAAATACTCCTAAGGCGTTGCCGACAGTTGATCCGCCGTGCGAATCAGCCAGTCTGACCTGCCCGTCCCCAATATACACCATTACGTGTCCATATTTATTACGAGTAATGTCTCCTGCCTTCCAACCAACCAAATCTCCCACCTTCAATTGTTTGTTGTTTACTTTATCACCGGAAATTGAGGTTACTTTTTCTGCCCCATTAAAGATGGATGCCGTTCCCCCGTTTACAAATGGAACGCCCGCACATTTTAGGACATAATTAGTGAATCCGGAACAATCAAGCATAATGGTATTATTTGGACCCGCGACTCCCTTGGCTCCCATCTTATAGGTCATTTTATTGGCAAAACTTTTTGCGATGTTCGGGATATTAGAACGTCCACCACTACAAACTATTCCAGTCGGAAGGACGTTAGTTCCGCCGATTGGCTCGTCAGTGTCTCCTTCTATCGTTATAGAAACAGCCGACATGCTTTTATCCAAACAAATATTTAACAGATCAGGGTTAAGGGTATTTAATATTGCATAAGAACCCAGAGCTAAAATAAGTCCCAATACGGCGTTAGTAATATACTTCTTCCCTTCTTCTTTAGAAGAAGCCAGGTCACTAGTCATATACTGAATGCCTCCCCAAACAATCATAATCATCGCTAAGACAGCGCAAATACCCAAGAAAATCTTGATCATTAAATTCAAGTAAGTCCCAAAAGGGCAAGGATTGTCTGTGGTTGGCTCGGTATTTATCTCGGTTAGTCCGGGCAATGGGGCAAGCAGGGTGTAATTTGTTTTTGTTTTTACCTCCTTCCCCTCTTCCCCGATAGTAGCTGTTTTGGTAATTGCCGGCGGGTTAGGAACCGATTTTCCATCTGTTGGGGTTACTTCGGCGGGGAAATTAATACCTAAATCTGGGAAACCGTTTACTATTACTATCACAGAATAAGGAGTCCCCGGGGCCAGGTTGAAGCCGGTATCATAATGAGCCTGATTGTTTTCTAGTTTTACCGATTTGGCAAGACTAGTCAGGGCCTTATTGCCACTATATGGAGTGAAATATATGTCGGCTGTATCCGGGATATTGGTTCCCCAAACACCAAAACTCCAACTCCATTTTTGGGTTGTTTCGTCGTATTGGTTTGCGGTTCTTAAAAGTTTAAAGGTTGCTGTCGTGGCGAAGGTCTTGGTAGGAGAAATTAAAAAAACCAAAAATAAAAGCGTACACAAGGATAATATAATTTTCAGTTTTTTAGAAGCTAACATTTAATTGTTTTTGAATTTCTCCAAAAAGGGCTTTGTTATTATTGATAATAATCTTAACAGTAGCATTGCCCGACTGCCCGCTTACTGTTTTTACTGACAAGGTATTAATAGGTATCTGAGCTTCAACTTTTTCTCCATTGAGGAACCAGTCGAAAGTAAGATTGGAGGCAGTCAGGTTCTTGGGATATAGAAAATATGGTTCAGCTACCAAGGTGTCCCCGCTCGTATTTAAAGTAAATCCATTACTTAAAGCTCTTTCCCAACGGGTTCCCAAGATCGGATCTTTTTGATAGAACAACACTTTGGGTTGTCCTAGTTTGACGGTTGTTGTTCCTTGTCCGATACCGCTTCCGAAAATATCCGAGATAGCCACCTCGACACTGTTACTATCTTCCAAATAGCTATTTTTATAAACAAAATAGTTTTTTTCGTAACCGGAAGAATCGGGTTTTAGTTTACCATCAAGTTTCCATTTATAGCTAAAACCGGCCGGATTTTGAGTACTTGGGAAGGCTACTATTTTTACCATCCCCTCAGTCGAAACCAGAGTCTTTCCTTTGTAGAATGGGGGGACATAAGAGTCATAGGCTTCCCAAAGCATGTCCACGTCCGTCGGAGCAATAATTATTTTTTTATCAATCGTAGAACCGCTGATAGTCTCTATTTTTACCTCTAAGGTCATTTGGAATTCCGAATTTCCTGTTTTAAAAGAAAAATTTTTCTTACCTATCCCCTCCGAAACAACCTCTCCGTTTAACATCCAGGAAATTCTTGCATTATCCAAATCGGTAGTGTAGGTTGAGACCGCAGCATAGACTTGTTCGTTGGTCTTTGGGTATGCCGGGGTTATTTCAAGGACGATGTCTCCATTTTGGAGCTGAGCGCTTGCCTCAAAAGCAAATGCCAGGCAGAGTAGAGCAAAAAATGTGATTAAACCTTTTCTAAACATATTGATACTATTATAACACTTACTGAATAATAACCGGAGGATTTATTTTCCGGCAGCGTTTTCTATTTCTTCCCGCTCTTTTTTTATGGAAAGGATTTGGGAGGGGTCGGAAGTGATTATCTGATCCTCGGTATAAGAAGAAATGATCTTGATGGCGACATGCTTCATGCCGGCAAAGAATATTCCTTCTCCTACTCCGGATTCAAGCAGTAGATATTTTTCTTCGTCAGTCAAATTAAAAGTCTTTTGTAAAATATCGATAGTAGTCGGAGATTGCTTCAAGAGCAGTTGGATGGAAGAGTTGGTGATAATTGGTACGCCATAAGGAGATTTCATAAAGTCGGCGGCGTCTTGAGTAATAGTAGCCAAGCCCAAATAGTATTTTCGACCGCGCTTCGCCATGGAATACAAGAAGGAGGCGGTGTCTTCCGACTTCATCATCCACCACGCCTCATCCACTACGAGCAGGCGCTTTTTCAAATTCTTGCGGACCGAGGTCCAGATGTAGTGCATTACGATATACATCGCCACTGGCTTAAGTTCATCTTCCATGTCGCGAACCGAAAAGACTACAAACTTTTTATTGATATCAACATTGGATGGTTTGTTGAGGAAGGTGGACCAGCTTCCGCGAGTGTATTTTACCAGTCTTTGCATTACCGAATCACTTCCTTCCATTCCCGAAAGAATCATTTCAAAGTCGGACAAGAGCGGAGGCTCGATGTTCGAAAAATCCGAATCCGGAGTGATGTCTTTCATCGCATAAGTTTCGGAAATGGCTCGATCGACTAGAGAATCTTCCTGCGGAGTAAGGCCGCCCAGCATTAGTCGGAATAGCCCCACCAAATTGATGATGTTAGACCGGAGGACATCTTCGGCTGTTTCGTCTTCGCGCGGGATTGGCAGGTCAAATGGATTAATATGATGGTCGGAAGAAAGCGAAATATTGAAATATCTTCCGCCTACTACCTCAGTTAAGTATTCATATTCCCTCTCCGGATCAATGACGATCACATCCACATCGAACATAAGGGATCGCAAAATTTCAAGCTTGGTAGCATAAGATTTTCCGGAGCCGGATTTGGCAAAAGTTACGGAATTGTAGTTTTCCAAGCTGAATCGGTCGAAAATAACCAGACTTGAATTGTGTCGGTTCACGCCATACAGGATTCCTTTAGTGGAAGTAAGGTCGAAAGAAACAAAGGGGAAGATACTGGAAAGCGGTTCGGAATTGAGTTTTTGGTGGATATTAAGGAGGTCGGTGCCGGTCGGGATCACACTCTTGAATCCCTCTACTTGCTGAAATAGGGCTGGTTTGATGTAAATCAATTTGGCCTCCAAAATCGACTTGATTTCGTTTTCCACTTTAAATAGTTCCAATTCGTTGTCGGCATAGATGGTGATATAGATGCCAACGTCGAACATTTTTTCTTGGGCCTGGATTAGGTTGTTGCGCAAACTTTCTAGATCCTCGTAAGCAGTATCGAGCATTGGGTCCCGAACCATTCCCTTGGATTCACGAACGCTGATTTGGCTTTGCACTTCAGCCACTTTTTTCTGAAACTGGCGCAAGGCCAAAGAGGTATCGATTGGGTGGATAAAAATAGAAACATCAAAAACCTTGTCCAGGTTGATAATTGGCGAAAACCAGTTATCCGACAGAAACCTCGGATAAGAAATTATGAAAAAGGTCCGGGCGATTTTGTCTCCCAGGTTGATTGATTTGGATTCTATCTTGAGGGCTGAAGGCGCAATAATATCTTCCAATTCCAATTTGGCGGATTCGTATATTTCTTCCGGCAAAACTGCCAAAACCGAAGGATTCGCTCCGATCGGAATTTTTGGGTCCTCTTTCTTCTTTTTAAATAATGAATCAAATATTCCCATATTGCTTTATAACTTTATACTTTTAACTTTCTACTTCTCTAATTCTATTTTCCCCTCCAGCTCGCCCGGATTGAATACTTTATAAAACGCTTCTACCGCTTCTTCGGTTCCCAACTGGATCGCTTTTACCCCGCAGCGGGCTAACCCCTGTTCGATTACGCTTACTCGCTGATCGAGCTGAGATCTTTTCTCTTCAAAATCAAGTTCGGCTTCTTTTCTAATCATCTCCTTGTTCTTTTTTTGAAAAAGGCCTGTTATTAACCCAGTGTCTGCCTTGATAGTAGAGTGAGTATAAGGTACCACAATGATGAACGTTTTAGTCATAATGGCGGTCGATTCCGTGAATTCTTTGATGAAACCGATATATTCCCGAGTTTGGAGCTTGAGGAGCGGTTCATTCTGTACTTTGATGCGGTTTTCAAGAAGCAGGAGATACGGCCTGATGTCGAGTCTGCGTGACTGAACGGAAATCTGGATAGGAAAATCTAGAGTGTTTAAAAAATTCTGGAATTGGAGAATTGTAGCCCGTTGTTCCTCGGCTGATTTCAAAGAAAGGTTGATGGAATTGGCCAGGACCAAAGCCCGGAGACCTCCATCCTTTAAAACAATGATACCATCGCGGATCTCTTTGATCGGGACAAACTCTTGAGTTGCTTTTGCTTTTAAGGCCATATCTTCAGTATAAAGTATAATGTTTAAAGTTCATAAAGTTGTTTGTTTGCTTGATTACTTTCTACTTTCATCTTTCTGCTGATGTTCTTGATTTTTCAAATCAAGAACATCTAGGCTCCAGGCCAAATCTCGAAGTTTCCCACTGTCCAACCTGGCATTCTCGAGAGCAGCTGCCTCTTTCAGTTTTTGAGAATTTTCCCCAGACTGGGTGCTTTTTTTCACCACTCGCTTTTTCCAGATGTAAAGTTTGTTTTGCATAACGTATTTCAGCCCGGATTCAAGCATGTTCACGAGGGGTTTGTTGTTCGGGCGATAGAAAGTAAGTGCCGCTGCCAACCCGGCAACTAAAATGATCGGAATAAAGCCGATTAATAGGCCCAGCAGTTTGTACAAGATAAAACACAGACCTGCACCTCCTACCAGGTACACGAATTGGCTAAAGGTGAAAGGTCCGAAAATCTTGTCTTCTATGTCCAAAAATTGTGGTACTTTGAATTGCATGCAATTTAGTCAAAAGTATAAAGTATAAAGTTCATAAAGTAATAATATCATATCTTGTTCTGCCCTACTTTCCACTTTTAACTTTCTATTTTCTACTTGTTATTCTTCCGGCGCCAATCGGTATGGGTCTTTCTCGGATGCTTTTAAAACCGGGGAATCTTTCTGTGATATTGGGGTTACTTTTGGGCCGGTCAGGTTTGATTTGTCGGTGTCTAGGGAATATTTTGTCTGGACAGACGAACTTTGGGCAGCTCCGGCTAGTTTCTGGAATGGGATACCGGCCGGTTTGTTGGTTGGCCAGGTTTCAACTTGTTTTTTGGGCGGTAAATTTTGGAGAGCTGGTTTGACTGGAGCCGGAGGGGTTACCAACTGAGAAGGCACCGACCTCACCCCCTGCCCCTCTCCTTTATAAGGAGAGGGGTTGGGGAGAGGTGCTTCTCCCTCTCCTTTGTTAATAAATAATTCTTTCTTTTCGGTATTTTTTATGAGTTCATCTCTAATTTTCTTAAAAACAAGCTCGTTCATTTCACTTACCAGGAGGTCAACCTGCGCTTTGGGCAATTTTAGCCTGTTCTCGATCTCCTTTGGGTAGTCTTTTGGGTCTAATAACCCACACAAAAGCAATTCTGTTTCGAGTTCTAAATCTTCTAACTGTTCATAGCTAAATCCCTTCTTCTCTCGCAAAGACAAGATCATGGCCCGCCAATCAACAGCGGCAATCGCCCGCTTGGTTTCTTCCGGCAGGGTGTCTTTAGCTTTCTCTATTTTTATTTGCAGCATGTCTATTGGTGTGTCCATGTTTTAGTTAAAAGTTAAAAGTATAAAGTTTATAAAGTGGGTCGAGAACTATAAAGTTTTTTGATTTTTTATTTTGCATTTTTTCTTTTTACTTTACACTTTTTACTTTCTACTGACTAGTTTCTACAGATTTAATAAAACCAGATAATATTTTCGAAGTTTCTATTGTTAGATTATTCATTTTTTCGAAATCTCTTTGGTTTATATAGCTCAACTCCAATCCTAATTCTAACATAGATCTGACTTCTCCCGCAGAACCCTTGGCTATAAAGAGAAAATTTCTTAGTTCTTTGTTTGTCTTTCTCTCAAAACCCTCGGCGATGTTATTCATTATTGAAACGGAAGCCCTTTCTATTTGATTTTTAAAAGAAAAATCTTTACAGTTTTTGAATACTTTATAAACCATAATCGTTAACTCCTTCCCCCTTTTCCAAGCTATTATATCTTCAAATTTGTCTATTTTCATTTTTGGGTAGTTAAAAGTATAAAGTGTAAAGTTTATAAAGTTGAATTAATTTTTTGCATTTTACTTGATTACTTTCTACTTTCATCTTTCTACTTAAATGGTAAATCGGCTCTTTAGATCGTCCAATTTCGACGGATTGAAAGTGTCATTTGTTTTTGGAATTTCATCTTTTGTTTCTTCTACCGGCTCTCGGATAAAAGCAGTGTAGTCTCCTCCGGACAAAATGAAATCTAAATTTTGTTGCCAGTGCACCGGGCGACTTCTTAAGGTACCTTTAGTTTTTTCTTCCAATTTTTCTACGATAGGTTTCAGAATTTTTTGGATAACTTCGTCGGTCATTTTTTCGGCATAGTTCTTGCTTGTACCCAACTCATCTTCAATATTGAGAGCAAGCATGTCTTGTTCTTCGAGCCCAAGAAGAGTTAGAGCAATAACTATTTGAAAATTATGAAGGTCATCTTCAGTAAGAAAATATTTTCTACCGATTTCCTCTGAGATTTTTGCCCAGTCAAAATTATTTATCGCTTCTTGTGATTCTTTGGGGAGAACTTGCATCTGCTCTTTAATTTTTTGTTTTAAACTTTCGGTCATAGCGATTTAGTTTAATGTGCCTTTTTACCTTCGGTGGTTAATTTTTCGTCCATTATTATTTTATGAGCAGCATCTTTATTGGCTCCTAGCCAGCCCTTCCAGCCACTACTAATCTTCTTTGCATAGCTGTTTGCTATCTTTCTTTTTTCTGCTTCTAGTTCTTCTTTTGCTTTCGGAATAATGTTTCTTTCGAGATCTTTGATATTTGTTTTTTTACCGTCTATTATAGTGGTGAAGTTTGGGTCACTCCCAAAGTCTACTTCTCTTGTTTTAGGTTTCATTATTTTTCTCATTCCTGCCGGCACGATAATACCATTAACAGTCTGTTCTTGCTGGTATTCTTCCACTTCTTCCATTTCTCCTGTTTTTTCTTCATATTTTCCTCCCTCTTTGATAGCTGTCTTCTTTTGGTTCAAGTCTTTAATTTTTTCTATTGTATCTTTTTGCTCCTGTGTGTTTTTCCCCGCCCCGTAAATTGCATTCAAGTCAACCAGTTTTTTCTTTTCCAACTCAAGCTCTCTTTCTGTTTCTGAGATTGCTTTGTATACTATAGGATTATTTAATATTGCCTGCAGATCCTTTTCGTATTTCTTTACCTTCTTTCCTGCCTCACCTTTTTCTATTACACTCTTCAGTTCCTCTGCTCTGGCTTGACGCTTGGCTGCCTTATCAGCTCTTTCTTTTGTATATCCGCCTTCTCCGCCGGCTTTGCCTACCATGAGTCCCGTAGAAGCTAGGCTCTTCCCTCCTACACTGATCCCTCGAGCATCAAAGCTACCTTTGGCCGCGGTTTTGCCGATATTGCGAAGCCCAGTTCCCAACATTCTGCTTACCTTTGTATTACCACTAGCTTCCATTTTGGCAAGCATAGAAGAATTTGCCACTCTGTTTCCAAGCGCCCCGAAAGTATTGCGACCAGCAAAGGCGAGCCCGCCTGTGGCAGCACCTAAGGCCAAGCCTGCTACCGCTGCCCCGGCCTTCTGTAGGGCGGCACCCATTTCCCCGGCATATTTGATGGCTATATCCTTGGCTTTCATAATCATAATCATCAAGATGAAGAAAGGAACAACAACGCTCATTACTTTTTGCAAAAAGTCGGCTCCATCTGGGTAAGAAACTATTGAGCTCAAAAATCCGGCGAACATTACTATAATATATAGGAAGAATACAAAAATCGGCGCCAGAAAAGCGTTTTTCAAAAGTTCGCCCCACCATTCTTTATGCCCGACCCCCGGAATGTCGAAAGGTAAAGTGTATGAGGCGAAAGCAATCGGCGAGAAGATCATTAAAATCCAAAGCATTACCACTCGGCTTACAAACAAAATTCCCACCACGAAGAAAACGTAGGCGGTATAAAGGACAATACAGATTGCCAAGAGGGTAGTAAAAATAAATAAAGTAGTTCCGCCACTCTTGTCGTACACCTCTTGGGAGATTATTTTTTGCGGGTTAAATTTTGAAATTAAACCGGTTGAGATTGCTTTTTCCCCGGTGACACTGGCGGACGTTCCGTTTTTATCGATGGCGGACATGTTGTTATAAAACACCTTGGCCAAAATGTTTGTGCTATCTATCACTACTTGGGTAAAGAACATGCTGAAATTAATCAAAAGCGCCACAATCACAATATAGCTGATCAATTTTTTGTTGTCCGAAACATTCAGGTTCAGGATTGTTTTTATTGCTATGTACAGAAGCGCTAAGATAAAGAAAATGTTCGAAATATCCCTAATTACTTTCCATCCTTCACTAACAAAACTGCTCTTGTACGAAGTACTATCGGTGGAATAATAAACAAAGAAATCAAGGAACCAGCCAGCTAGCTTCCCAACAGAAGAAACTACCTTAAACACTAAATAGACAAATTCCGCTGCGCAACCATAAAGATTAAAGTTAGTAGGAAAAATACTGCAATTTAAATCCAAATCCTCCGGTGGAGCGCCGGTTATTCCGGTAGTGTCTGTTGTCCCAAAGTGAGTTGAGTCGACAGCTGTAGTGAAAGTTGTTTCAAGTACAGTAGGCAGGCCCTTTTTATGAAATAAATTTACACTAAAAAAATAATCTGTGGCCGGATCAAGATCATAGAAGTTTATGGGAAATTGTTGAATATCCCCTTTTAATTCTACGGGTATCACTATTCTACCTTGACTGTGCTTGATGCCTTCCAGAGTAGCATTTGCTTTTGAGTTTCCTTTTTGCAAACTGGCTATGACATTAAGTTTGTAAGACGGAGGTACGGTATTATTGTCTACAATATATTCTTCGTCGAATCTGTCCTTCCACACGTCTCCATTAAGTTCACCGTTGTTGGTTTTTAAAGAGACAGACAGGGTATAGTCTACTTTAGTATCATAGACAATCGGAGTATTTAACATTAATTTATCTCCCTGTTCCTCTTCCCAACCCTCTTCTGCTTTGGCTACGTTTACCGTTAGGTTAGCACTTTTTTTCTCTAAAATAGGGCTAACCGGTGTCAGGAAAATGGCCAGGATCAAAATCGGCATAAAGATTTTCTTTATTAAGCTGTATTTTTTGAAAATATTCATTTCTTTCAAGGCTTTAGGCCTTAGGCTCTGGGCGCTAGCTTTTAATCAAAGCCGGTGCCCAAGGCTCAATGCCCACCGATCCCTCCCCTCAAAATCCGACTTTGCGCTTTGGCCCTTTTTCTTCTTTCAAAAGCGCGTGAATCGCTTCAAAAACCACTCGGAACTTTTTATCGTATTTCTTTTCCATCGCTTCTATTTTTTCTCGAAGTTCTTTGTGACTTGCGAGCATCTCACGCATTTTGGTGAAAGTTCTCATTATTTGAATATTTACTTGCACTGCACGCTTGCTGTTTAAAACGCTGGAGAGCATAGCAACGCCCTGTTCAGTGAAAACGTAAGGGGCATATTTTATATGTTGTCCCTGTTTTAAGATCGCAAACTGCGATCTTAGACTTGAGGTTGCAATTTGTGACCTCAAGTCGATTCCTAGAATATACGATTCCCAAATTTTCACTTCCTGTTTATTGAGTTTAAACATAAAATCTTCCGGGAAACGTTCAATATTTCTTTTAACTGCTTCATTCAGCCGTCCTGTTCCAACTCCATATAGCATCGCCAAATCTCGGTCAAGCATGACCTTCCTGCCTCGAATCAGATAAATCTTGGTTTGGATCATCTCTGTTGGAACTATTGCTAAATTTTTGCGCGTCTTTCTCATTTTCTTTTTTCTATTGTGTCTTACACTAGTGCCTAAAGCCTAGTGCCTATTTCTTGGTGAAATAATATTCGTAATGGTATTTCCCTCGAAGCGCCGTGGCGGTACTCTCGATGTTCACTATCTTGTTGTCATAATATTCATAAACGGTCAGGTTGTTTCCCTCTAGTCGAAGCTGGTAAGCGGCAATATCTGGGTAGCTCACCCTGATTTCTTTTCCACTTGAGCTGACATAGCCAAACTGTCGAGCTAGTTGATCGGCTAGGTACCAGGCAAAATTATTCAAATCACTTCCACTTTGATATCCATACCTCGTGGCGATAGTTTGGTTGGCAACAATCTGTCGGACAAAAACATGTTCGATTCCCTCATGATAACGGACGATTGCATCTATTGGCGGAGTTGCCGTCTGTCCCAAGGTCAAGGTTCCAGTATTTCCGTTGCTGTTATTTCCACCATTTCCTCCCCCACCCCCATTACCTCCACCGCCCGCCACTACTCCAATGACAACCGGAGCCCAAGGGCCACAGTTGTTGTTTTCATAAGCTTCTTTAATCAAGCCAATGTCAGCAGGCCGTGCTTTGTCCGCGCAAGCGCGCACATAATATGTCCCGGCCGTTGGGAAAGTATAGGTTTGAGAAGTGACCGCAGATGTCTTTGTCGCTAGTGGCGACATCAGGACAGCTGACAGATTTACTAAAGTAGCATCTATTGCGACATTTCCTCCAGTCATGGTTGCCGCTATCGCTTTTTCTGTTCCAAAAATTTTTTTCCAGAAACTTACTGCCGGATTGTTCTTTGGTGCTACATTAGAAGGGTTTGCTTTTGGGGTCGGAACCGGGTAGGAAGGGTTATCACTTCTTGGCACAGTGGAAACTTGGAAAAAATTATAAAAACTTCCCCTGGAAGAAGCCGGCACTTGATTGGTCGCAGTCACGGTTGCATTATTTACCAAAGCCGCTGCTTCCGCCCTTGGAACTCCCAAAACCGAAGACACGTAAGAAACAGAATTATTTTGTAGGACCGAATTTTGTTGAGTGTTTGGGAGCGGTCGAATGTAGGCAGTAGAAACTCCTCCTTGGTTTCGTACGAGCGCTCGGAGACCAACCGGAACACCGGGCATGGCTGGAGCCGAGACCGCCGAATTTGCGTTCGACGAACCAGACGACAATGTTGGATCGAGGTAGGCCGGGCCGACAACAAGATCAGGCATATTCTTTAGCTCTCCGCCGGTGCCGGTGTTCCCTGTACCATTACAATTTGGGTCAGTTGGATCCTGACAAGGGTCAGTGTACCCGATGCCATTTCCAATCGGGTCTCCGTTGCCACTTCCGTCTGAAGATTTAGTGGTGAAAGCAAAAGGTATTCCATAAGAGACCAGAGTGCTACCTGCTGGTTTTATGGCTGCTCGAAATTGGTAAGTAATGCCTGGCTTCAGTCCAGTCAAAAGATAATTCAAGTCTCCCGAAGTATCTGCCATATGATTTTCTGTGTGGATTCTGTCGCTCCAGCCGAAACTTGGCGATACCAGAGAAGCGTAAGCTTTGTTCATTTTAAATAGATCAAGAAACTTTTCTTTCCAAGAAATAGAATTTCCTGTTTGTGGTTGGGCGCTGGTTTGCCGATATTCAAACCAAGTTATAGCATTGGTTCTAGTGTTGAAGCGTCCATTTAAGTAAGCCGAAGTTTTGTTTACCACTAGAGCAGCTTTAGTTTCAACCGAAACATCCTGATTATTATTTTCGGATGGAGAAAGAAGAGTGGCAAAAGATTTTACTCCCCCGCCAGGACCCACTCCGTCTCCATTCGAACCGATTAGACAATAATAATAAGTAGTATTTGGCTGAAGCCCGGTCGCCTTAATGTGAACTCTCTGCCAAGTGTTACCCCAAGCAGTCACTTCGTTGGTTGCTCTCATTATCGATCCATAAATATCATTGCAAAAAACTGGCGGGTGGTCTTCTACAATTGAATAGCGGAAATAAGCCTGGGCGGAAGCGGCTACTCCTCCACTGGCTGGGTTTAATCCTCCCCAAAGCACTGCGCTGGTGTCCGTGATATCAGTGGCGTCTTCCGTAAAGACATCGGATATTCCGCCAACGTTATTATTGTTAAACACATCTATCCACACCGCCGCCTGACTAGAAGCAGTTAGCCCCTGGTGAGAACAAGAAACAGTATACCAGGTGGGAGTTGTCGGGGTAACAATGAAAGATCCGGTCGGTCCGTTTCCCCCTTGCCCGGTGTCTGAAGAACAAAAGTCTCCCTGGGAGTTAGCGCCGGTTGAGGTCCAATTGATGGTTGAAGCTCCTCCCATATCTATTATTGATGGAGTGGCCGTTACAGTAACAGTTGGCATATCAGCGATATTTATTGTGAAAGAATCAGTGATAGTGGTAGAAGTGAATATCCCAGATTGGAGGCACTGAAAGACATAAGTGGTGTTTTGGGTAAGTGGGGCAGAAGTAAAAGAGCCGTAAGGAGCCGGGTTTAGGGTTGGGGTTGGTACAGTTGTTCCGTTTGCATCATGGGCGGAAATTGTGCAACCGATGATCATCGAATTTGGGCCCCAGTTGGGTGCTGACCAAAAAATTGTAGTGGTTCCACCCGCGGTTACCACTGCCGGGCTGGCCTCCAGCCAGAAAATGTTGGTAGGCGGCGGGGTTCCGTTCACATATACTTTTACATAGCCGTAAAGAGTGGAAGGTCCGGCTAAACCGCCGGCATCTACCAAGCAGGAAATATCGTAGCGAACGCTTTGAGTCAAGGATGGAGTGGTCCAAGATCCAATCGAAGTTGCCAGATAGCCGTTTGGGTTCCAGGAGGCGGTGCAATTATAAGCAGCGGCAGGCGCGTCCCAGTGAATTATTGAAGTCCCTCCGGAATTGACGTGTGAAGGGCTTGCGGTCATAGTTACCTCAGCGGCGAAAGCATTTCCAGAAAACAAACAAAAAGATACAAGTAAGGTAAAAATGCCAAAGACTAAACTTTTTGAGAAATTTATTGTCGATTTTGTTTTTTTGTTCATTGTTTTCATTTTAATAAATACCGATCATTATCTCAAATATGCCAGTATTATTAGAAGGATCTCCTCCATGCGCATAATCCGGCACATGTCCGATGGTTGCGTCCGATATATCTCTAAGCATAAATAAGTCACTTATAATGAGCGGAACATGCAATATGTCCTTGAATTGAGGTGACAAATGTTCTCGGTCGCTTCCATCATCATGACACTTACCATCTACGTAATAGGAACTACACAAAGTAGGTTCAGCGTCACCGCTTCTCTCAAAAGTGACATAGCTCAAGAAGCCCGGTCCGAAACTATTCAAAGGCACTTTGGCGCCACCCGGGGACCAGGTATTTATCATGTGATTTTCAAATCCGCTACCGAATGGGTCCGGCAAGTTTTGGCCGTTGGTATAATCATTGTAGTCATAAAGGATTGGCCCCGGGTATTCCATTCTTTTAGTGTCATAAATTTGCCAAGCGAGGCCCTGCCGATCAAGCTCCAAGTCTTTTTCACAGCCGGCCGGTCCTTTTAGCAAATTTCGATAAACATAATCTTTTTCATCTTGGATTTGTTTGTTGGTATTATCAACCACGGCGATATCATCTCCGGATACCATTTCGGCTGAAAGTCTGCCAAAAGAAGTGATCCAGGGCTGAAGAGCTGTCTCGTATTCTTCTTGAGACATAATCATTGGCAGAGTGCTTGAGGTGTAGCCGGCCGAAAGACATGCCTGACTGTCAGGGATAGGATCCAATTGGCAATTTAGACTATCTATTTCTTTTTTGATTCCAACCAGCCTGTTTATGATACTTTGCATGGAAACGATCCTGTCTTCGTTGTTCTTGTACATTTGGAGATAGCCTTTTATCTTGCCAAATTTTATGGCTGCTTCTCCGGCCGAAGTAGGCAATTTTTCTATGGGGAAGACATCGTAAATAATTTTTATATATCTGTCCAATATTTTATTGATGGAATCATCAAAAGAAATTTTATTATGATAAGCGGCCGTTTGAATAGCGCCCCCCTTACAACCCGTGGTGCCGGTTCCGTATTTGCATACCTTTATTCCTGTCATATTATAAATTTGTCCGGCATAGTAAGCTTGAATTTTTTTCTCAGTGCTTGTATCTGAAAATAAGTCATAGAGAAGACCCACAATAAACCCTACTACGGCGCCGATGACAGTCCCAATGATATTACCAATAACCGGAACGACTGTTCCTATTGATGCCCCGATGACTGCT
>Ga0172375_10000350_pt1 | contig 73842 bp, 52 predicted proteins | sample LakKiv1m_FD_114537 | JGI IMG/M metagenome (GOLD analysis project Ga0172375, IMG submission 114537) | Freshwater microbial communities from Kabuno Bay, South-Kivu, Congo - kab_092012_11.1m | ecosystem: Environmental > Aquatic > Freshwater > Lake | place: Democratic Republic of the Congo... | reverse complement strand
GTTGCAATAACAACACCAATACCCAAACGCTCACCTTCGGAATGCAGAATATTGATTTTTCCAGCTGCTGTTGATGTAACAGTCATTGTGGCTTTGTCTGAATCTACTTCTGCGATATCCTGATCGGCGTTAACCAATTCTCCATCACTAACAAGCCATTTGGCAAGTTCAACTTCAGTTATTGATTCTCCTGGACTAAATATTTTTACTTCAACTAACATAAAATTATTTTTCAAATGTACGTTTGATAATTTGTTTTTGTTGGGCAATATGCGTTTGGCTTGATCCAGTGGCAGGGCTTCCGCTTGCAGGACGTGATATGTATTTTGATAGCACAAAATCAAGCTGGTTTTTTAAGAACCACATAGCACCAAAGTTTTCAGGTTCTTCCTGCGCCCATCGCCATTCTTTTGCATTTGAGTACTTTTTTTGAATCTCTTTGATCTGTTCAATAGGTAAAGGGAACAATTGCTCAAGTCGGATGATTGCGAAATTTTTATGTCCACATTTTGTTTGCTCTTCCAACAATTCATAATAGATTTTTCCCGAACATAAAACAACATATTCTATTTGTTGTGCATTTGCTATGCTGTCATCAATTACTTCATGGAATTTGTCATTGCTTAAATCTGTCAACGATGAATTACAAAGAGGATGACGCAGTAAACTTTTCGGAGAAAATACAATTAATGGTTTTCGAAAGTTCCTGTGCATTTGTCTGCGTAAAACATGAAAGAAATTAGCAGGTGTAGTGCAATTCACAATCTGCATATTTTGGTTTGCACATAAGGATAGAAAACGGTTAATGTTTGCGCTCGAATGTTCGGGTCCCTGGCCTTCGAATCCATGAGGTAGCAATAAAACCACACCATTCTGAACATTCCATTTTTCTTCGCCACTACAAAGAAATTGATCAATGATAATCTGAGCACCATTCACAAAATCTCCGTATTGAGCCTCCCATATAGTTAGCGTTTTTGGTGATGTGAGCGAATATCCATATTCAAAACCTAAAACACCAAACTCAGATAATAAGGAATTGTAAATATGAAATTCGCCTTGTTTGCTACTGATGTGCTGAAGAGGAATATACTCTTCTTCGGATGCCTCAATTTTTATTACCGCATGACGATGCGAAAAAGTTCCACGCTCGACATCTTCCCCGGTAAATCGAATCGAAAATCCTTCGTTCACAATACTTCCATATGCAAGCAGTTCGCACATAGCCCAATCAATATTGCACCCATCTGCTATCATATTTTTCCTTTGCTCAGTAAGTCTGACTAACTTTCGGAAAAAAGATTTTTCTTCTGGTAAATAACATATTCGTTCAGCAATATTTTTTAAAACATCCATTTTTATTGATGTATCAGGAGATGTTTTAAAATCATATTCTGCTGCTTTTCGACAGCGTTCCCACTCTTTGTCGAACAACGAAGTGATGTTTGATCCTTTAATTGCTTTTGAAGCATCAAACATGATTTCGAATTTCTTAAGCAGTTTATTATCATAATCAGATTCTTCGCTTTCATCAATTACATTTTCTTCAATGAGTTTTTTTATATATAGTTGTTCTGGATTTGGATGTTTCTCAATCAATCGGTATAACAAAGGTTGAGTATATCGCGGCTCATCTCCTTCGTTATGGCCGTATTTTCTGTATGATAATAAATCTATAAAAATATCCCGATGAAACTTTTGGCGAAATTCAATGGCTAAAAGAAATGTATAGACAACGGCTTCTATATCGTCGCTGTTAACATGAAAGATTGGAACCTGAACCGTTTTTGCAATATCAGTACAATAAGTGCTTGAGCGAGCATCCAAATAATTTGTAGTAAATCCAAGTTGATTGTTTACGATCAGATGAAGAGTGCCACCTGTTTTATATGCTTCTAATTGCGACATTTGTAAAACTTCATAAACTATTCCTTGTCCAGCAATTGATGCATCTCCGTGTAATAAAACAGGAACAATTTTTTGTTCGTCTCCATGATAATCATTATCTATTTTTGAACGCACGATACCTTCAACCACCGGATCTACGGCCTCGAGGTGCGATGGATTTGGAGCTAAACTTAATCGAATGTTAGAACCTTCACGTGTTTTTCGAACTGAAGAATAACCCAAATGATATTTAACATCTCCTAATAAATAATGTTCATTAAACGCTTTGCCTTCGAAGTCCGAAAAAATTTCGCTGTAGGGCTTATGTAAAATATTTCCTAGCACATTCAGTCGACCACGATGAGGCATGCCAATTACAAATTCCAGAATACCAAATTCATTTGCCCTTTCGATTATTGTTCCAAGAGCGGGAATGAGTGCTTCAGCTCCTTCGAGGGAAAAACTTTTATGTCCAGGAAATTTCAGATGGATAAACTTTTCGAATGTTACTGCTTTACTTAAAGATTGAAGTAAAATTTTTTTTTCTTCAACAGAATAGGTAGGAGTGTTTTTACAGGATTCCATTGTATTTTGGAGCCATTCAACAATTTCAGGTGTTCGAATATAAAAAAATTCAACACCCAATGACTGGCAATAGGTTTGTTGCAAATGGGCAACAATGGTTTTAAGAGTAGCTTGACCAATTCCAATCAAAAATCCGGCTTGAAATTTTTTTTGTAAATCATCTTTTGACAAACCAAAATTCTCAATATCTAAGGTAGGAGTGTACTGACGACGTATGCGAACAGGGTTTGTTTTAGTGAATAAATGACCTCGTTGACGATAAGCAATGATTAAATCTACTACCTTGAACTCATCGGGATAATTTATACTTTTTGAGTTTGATGGAGTTTTATAATTTTTACTCCCTAGTTCAAACCCTTCGAAAAAGCGTTGCCAACTGACGTCCACAGACTGATGGTCATTCTTATAAAGTTCATACATTTCTTCAACAGCAACAATATCTACGTTTGACAAATATTCGGAAGTGTCCATGTTGGATTGTATTAGAAATGCAAAGATAGAGAATTAAAAATTCACAAAATTTTAAAAACGATTCATTTTGATTAATCGGGTTTATTTAAAATTAATCGTTTAAACTTAAGTAAATAAAGGTTTTGGAAGTCTGTCGTCACCTATTTTAACATACGTAAATTCACCTTCAGTAACTTTGATTTGTTCGTCCTCAATAAATTCTCTGTTCACAAATGCTTCTATATGAACAGTCATGGAGGTGCGACCTGTTTTGATGAGGTTTACATAACAACTTAGTGTGTCGCCTGTGAAAACAGGCAATTTAAAAACAATTGAATTGATAGCAACGGTAGCTACTTTTCCCTTTGCAATTTTCTGACAAAAGATCCCTCCTGCAACGTCCATTTGAGAAATTAACCACCCTCCGAAAATATCACCGCCTGGATTTGTATCTTTCGGCATTGCTAACACTTGTATTGCCAGCTCACCTTTTGGTTTTTCGCTCATAAGATAATTAAAAACTTCCTATATTAACAACTTTGGGCGTGGTAACTTCTGCATTCCCTTTTGGAACCATTATTTGAACTGGTGCTGGCAACCCAGCAACACCTTCCTTTTTCTGAATCCATATTTTGTATATAGTGCCGGCAATAGCAGTTGCCCCTAAACCATTGCCATTAGATTGACTAACATTCACTCTTGTAATTACTACAGGGTCCTTATAAAATTTTACATCATCAAAATCCTTTTTTAAGGAATAGGGCTTTACCGTTGTACGCAGGGTAACAGGGAAAGTCTCATTGACAAGGCCACCGCCGGCAATAGTTAAAAAGGCTGTCGCACATTCATCTAACGTTGGGGATTTTAATATTTTGATGTATTTATCAAGGACTGTTTTTACCTCTGCTGGTAAACTTTTAACTGCGATATCGTTTGCTTTTGATTGAGCAAAACAATTATCTGCAAGTCCTACAGTAGTAATAAGAGTAAGGATAACGAATAGTTTTTTCATGTTTAGAAAAAATTTTATTAATAATTACAAAACTATATAAATTTATTAAATATGCATAATTTATTTCATTTGATTTATTTACGTAATGGAAATCATGTATATTTGTTCAATCGTCATCCAGATTAGTTACATGAAAAAATATTTTTTATTTATTTTCCTCTTGTCTATACTCCTTGTTGGGAGGGCGCAGGATTTGCATTTTTCACAATATTTAAACTCACCCTTAACCTTAAATCCGGCATCAGCAGGTGTTTTTGATGGTACTATGCGAGCTATTGCCAATTACAAAACGCAGTGGCATCAAGTGACAACTCCTTTTAAAACCTATGCTTTCTCATTTGATGGAGGACTACTTAAAGGTAAATGGAGAAATGGATATATAGGAGCTGGCATTACAATTATTAAAGATATTGCAGGTGATTCAAAGATGGGAACAACACAAGCGAATCTTTCACTTTCTAGTGTTCTTAAAGTTTCCGAAAGAACTCACCTTTCTGCAGGCATTCAAGCTGGGCTTGGCCAACGAAGCATAACAGTGGCAGGTCTTCAATGGGATAGCCAGTATAATGGTTTTTATTATGATAGTGGAGTAGCATCGAATGAACAGTTTGCATCTAGTAACTTCGTTTTTCAGGATTATTCGGTTGGTGCATTATATTCTTACCAAAAAGGTGAAATGTATTCAACAGCTAATGATGCTACCTCTGCCCAAATTGGGATTGCGGCTTTTCATCTTAATAAACCAAGCATGAGTTTTGCGGGAGGAAGTGATCGTTTATATTCAAAATATGTTGTACATGGCAATTTGTACAAAGGATTAAAAAACACGAATATTTCTGTTCTTCCCACTGCAGTGGTGTATTTACAAGGAAAGTCAAAAGAAATCTTAGCCGGAATGTTAGTTAAATATAATTTGCAAGATGCTTCAAAATATACTGGAAATATTAAAGCTTCTGCCGTATTTCTCGGTGGATACTATCGGTTTGGAGATGCCTTAGTAATATGCAGTCAGCTAGAACTTGATAAATGTTTACTAGGATTAAGCTATGATGTAAATATGTCTGGACTAACAACTGTCAGCAAAGGACTTGGTGGTCTTGAAGTTTCATTGAGATATATTTTTAATACAAACACAGGAAATATTTCAAAAATGGGCCATTCCAAGAATCTGAACAAATAAATTACTTGATTAAGAAGTACAAAGACGACATCAGTAAAGACCAACACGTTACTGACACTGATAGATAGATAAGAATATTTCGTTTGTTTTTATAATACCTATTGGCTAAAAATGTTCCCAAGGGAATAGATAATAAAATTGGTGTAAGCGTTGCAATTCCAATTAAACCCCACTTCCGTTTAACATTTATGATCATACGACTTTTCCAGGTAAAGCTTGGTTTGTTGTTTTCTTTTTTGTGTTTGGCTTCTTCATGGAGATGAATAAGATGTTTCTTTACGAAAAAAGATTTAATAAAAGGCCAAATTCGCTTCCATAAAATAAGGATACCTTCGCTAAGATAAAAAAAGAAAATAATTCCAATTAATCCTCCAGCTGTAGTAGTCATAAATGTTTGCAGAAAATTAAATCCGTAACCTAAGGAAAGCGGTGGAGCAACAATAAATTTTAGTGAACTCAGAATCAGCACCTGAATCATTTTAAATATTGTAATACTTTTTACGAAAATAAAACTTAGGAAAGCTGTAACCACAATCATTTAATATTAGACAAATATACTTGTTTTAAAACGATTAAGGCAAGTTTTAAAACGTAAATTTTCAGAATTTAGCCCAATACAAAAATTGATTAGTATAAAATGTGCTATTTGTCAAATAAGTTGAAAAATTTTAATCGAGAAGACTAGTCATCTTTTCACCAAAAGCCAAATCTCCTGCATCTCCTAACCCGGGAACGATATATGATTGAGCAGTAAGTTCATCATCAACAGCACCAAGCCAAAGCGTAACAGAACCTGTTGGTAAATGTTTTTTTGTGTATTCCAGTCCTTCGGCACTAGCTATTACCGACACAATATGAGTGTGAGCAGGTTTTCCTTTTGTTAAAAGTTCTTTATATGCAAGCACCATCGACATTCCGGTTGCAAGCATAGGATCAGAGAGAATTAGTATTTTGCCTTCCAAATCGGGACTGGATGCATATTCTATTTGAATATCAAATTTTCCATTCTTATGTGGACGACGATAGGCCGTGATAAATGCATTCTCCGCTTTATCAAAGAAGTACAAAAAGCCAGCATGCAGTGGTAATCCTGCTCTCAGTATGGTGGCAATTACAGGGCGCGAAGCCATAACAGCAACCTCTGCAGTGCCAAGCGGTGTTATAACTTCTTGCTTTTCGTAACACAGAGTTTTGCTAATCTCATAAGCAAAAATTGCACCTATGCGTTCCATGTTCTGACGAAAGCGCCAACTATCTTTTTGAATTTGCTCATCGCGAATCTCCGATAGATATTGATTGAGCAATGAATTTTCTTTACCTAGAATTCGAATCATAATGCGTGAAATTTAGGTTGTAAAATTACATATTCATTTAGTACAATCAAATTTATTTCTTCTTGAATTGCTTAATTAATTTTACTCCATGTTTTAGCAGCGCAGGTAGCTTGTTTTGATGGACAAACAAATAGTGTTTTTTAACTGAACCAAAACTTTTATAAAATCGTGCAAGGTTTACATCTTCTGACCCTTCGAAGTCGAGTATTAAAGCTTGGTTCGCATGTTTAAATATATAACGGTCAATAAGTAAATGCATAGCCGAAAGTTCTTTGGCTTCGGAATTTGTGGCAGAAAAAATAAAAATGCTTCGTCCATCTGCTATCAGAAATAATGCTCCGGCGCAAAATTTATTTTCTTTTGTATAAGCGCAATAAACCTGTGCTTTGGCATTCTGAGAGACTGATTTTCTGATGTTTTCTAAGGTGTGATAATCCGCTTTGTTTAAGGAATTTACTTTTTTGCCCCTGTTTTCCCTAAACATTTTTATTAACTCTTTTAGTCGATTTTCTTCTTTTATAATTACTCCGGCATTTAAAGCTTTTTTAATATTACGTTTTGTATTTGTGGAATAGCCGGATGAAAGCTGTTCATAGCTTACATTGAGCCCCAGTAAGTAGGTTTGTTTTTCAACGATTGCTGTATTTTTTATTTTTAAATTTTTTACAAAACCTATCGTTATTTCAATCAGTTTGTAGTTTTGAGGTATGCTTTCAATAAATGAGACCACGTTGTTTGAATCACAATCTGTCTTTGAAAACAAGCCCAGATACTGTGTAAACGGAGGTTGGTACAAATATGTAATACCAGATTTCTTTCGCCAGGTCAACGGAAAAACTTGTTGGTAATCATCTTCAACAAGCGCATTCCATTCGGGGTTTACAACATCAAGATACCATGAATATGCGTAAATAATTTTGTTGGGGGAGTTGTTTATGCAGCTGTCCCATTTGGTTTTATCAATTTGCGAATGTGTCAGGAACTTGATCATATTTTCAGGGCATAGCGTAATTAATCATATCTGCATATACTTTAGACCATCCTTGCCATTCTTTGCTGGTGCCCAATGACTCGTTATGCCATAAACTAACAAATGTTCCATTGACAGCTTTTACCTCGTCTATCAATTGCTTTAGTAAGTCGCTTGCTTCTGAGGTCGAAAGCTTCAGGTACTTTCGTAATGTGGAGTCCATCATAGCAAACGGATGAATTATAAGTTTGGTTTCTTTTTCCAGATCTAAATCATAAAATGGATAACTAGTGCAAATACCTGCCCTGAAGCCCGGCTGTGAGGCAAAGCCCATGGAATAATCATTCGTAATATCAAGGTTAATTAAATTACGATAGGTTGTAGGAAATGATAATTTTAAAAAATGTTGACGGCTATTGCGGATTTCTTTATTCAATACTTTTGATAATTGATCAATCTCTTTGGAGAGTTTTTTCTTGTCGTGATTAGATGAATTTGATGGATGTATGCCCACTTCGGCATAATCCGAAATGGATTTTATCAGTAGTTGGAAATGCCTGTTGCGAGTCGAAATATTGCGATCAAGTTCTCCGTAATCCGAAAACAAAATAAAAAAAACAGGATGCAAATCAAACTGGCGATGGAGGTTCAACATAAAATCATAACTGTCGTAAGGATCAGCGATAGGTCCGAAAATTACGCGGATGCGTTCCTTTAACTCGGAAAAATTTTGTGTCCAGATGGCACGTGCAAATGCTCCTATGGAACGCACAATACCTTTTTGGCAGTATGCGTATGCATTGTCAATGTCAATGGTTGGTACAAAGGAATATTTCTTTTTTTGAAACTGAAAATGCGGAAAACGTTCTTGAATTATTTGTTTGATCATGCTTGCCCAAATGTTCACAACCGGTTTTGTCAGGAAATTATTCTGATGTGCAATGCTCGACTTTGCATCAAAACGGTCGTATTCATCTTTGATGTATGGAAGGTATTCTTCGTAGCGCGTAACCATATAAAAGCATGCAGCCAAAGGGTCAAACGGAATTACTGTATTTGTTTTATTTGGGAAAAGCACTTTGCATTTTCTGAATTCCTGAACAGAAACAGTTTGCTCATTGATTCCGGTTTCGAAAAGGAGATTGGTTGCAGTAATAAATATTTCATTATCGATTGCCTGTTTAGAATAGTTGATTTTAGGGCCATTGAAGTTAATAAACTCGTTTACATCTGTTGTAAATGAAAATTCAACACCCACCAAATCGCTGAAAACAATACGACAAATATAATTGAGACGCTTTGATAGTGTTCGTGTATATATCAGCAACATTCCGTTGATTGTTTATTTATTTTCATTGCATTCAATTATTTTTTTGCCAATAAATTCAGCTGCTTTTCCATTGCCAAATACTGCTGGGAAACTTCCGTGTTTTTTATTTTTAAAGTAATGGAAGGCATCTATAATTTTAGTAATATCAGCATCTCCAAGTTTTCCGCAATCATGTTCAATGATTTCAGTCCACTCTGTTTCGTGCCGTAAAATAATGCTTGGTTTTTGATAAAAGTAGGCCTCCTTTTGCACTCCCCCGGAATCGGTCATAATAATCATCGAATTTTTTTCGAGGGCAATCATGTCGAAAAATGAAACTGGCTGTATTACCTGAATGTATCTACTCTCAATTACGTTTTTATACAATGCTTTCTCGAGAGTTTTTTCGAGCAAGTTATTTGTGCGAGGGTGCAATGGAATAATGACGTTTGTGTTTTCTTCCTCACTGATATGGTAAATAGCAGCAAATAAATTATTTAGTCTTGAAGCATCATCCGTATTATTGTCGCGGTGAATGGTAGCTAAAATATAGTTGTTTTTTGTAAGGTGGTAATCATGCAGTATGGTTGAACTTTTTTCTGCAATTCCTGCAAAATAAATACTGTTATCATACATTACATCGCCACAATGGAAAATGCAGGGATTGTCAATGGTATAAGGAGCTTTAGTGTCTTTTGTAAATCCTTCGCGAATCAAATTAGTATATCCAGTAGTAGTAGGTGTAAATAAAAGTGTTGAAGTATGATCACAAACGATACGGTTTATTTCTTCGGGCATGCGTTTGTTAAATGAACGGAGCCCGGCTTCAATATGTACGATTGGAATGTGAAGTTTGGATGCAGCTATAGAGCCAGCTAATGTTGAATTAGTATCACCATACAGAACAACAAAATCAGGTTTTTCAATTAACAGTGTTTGTTCAATGCCTTCGATCATGCGTGCTGTTTGAGCGCCATGTATTCCGGAGCCTACATCCAACTGATAAACAGGAGCAGGGATGCCCATTTCGCGAAAAAACACATCCGACATATTGGTGTCGTAATGCTGACCCGTATGCAATATTACTTCCTGTATCTGATTTGGAAAATGAATATTAATTGCACGACTAAGTGCTGCAGCTTTTATTATTTGAGGGCGGGCACCAATGACCGTGAGCAGTTTAATCATATTCGTTAATTTATAGCAAAACTACAATTTTTATAAATACAATAACAAAGCGTTATGGAATTTGAAACTTATGTTTTGGAAGCATTAAATTGCTTTGTCATTCCCCTTTGCAAAGAATTGGTATCAATGATTACATCTCATTTTTATTTCTTCCTGAAAAATATTTGTATAGGAACACCTGAAAAATCGAAGTTCTCGCGTAATTGATTTTCGACAAAACGGATATAGGTATCTTTGATGTATTGTGGTAGATTGCAGTATAGTGCAAACGATGGCGAATGGGTGGGAAGCTGTGTCATGAATTTAATGCGGATAGTCTTTCCTTTATAAGTAGGAGGGGGAGTGTTTTCGAAAATGGGCAGCATCACATCATTGAGTTTGCGGGTAACGATTCTGCGATTTCGGTTTGTGTAAACGGTTTGTGCATGTTCCAGTGCTTTTAATATACGTTGTTTTTCGGTAGCCGAAATAAATACAATGGGAACATCGGAGAAGGGAGCGAGTTTACCACGAAGAAATTCTTCGTATGCTTTTGCTGTCTTGGTTTCTTTTTTTACAAGGTCCCATTTATTTACAAGTAGCACTATGCCTTTGCCATTGCGTTCGGCAAGGCGAAAAATATTCATGTCCTGAGCATCAAAATTCATAGTCGCATCCATCATCACTAAGCACACATCACAATTTTCGATAGCCCTAATAGAGCGCATAACCGAATAGAATTCAATATTCTCATACACTTTTCCTTTTTTACGAAGCCCTGCTGTGTCAACCAGATAAAAGTCCATACCGAAGGAGTTGAATCGTGTGTACACCGAATCTCGTGTGGTTCCTGCAATGGGAGTAACTATATGGCGGTCGTTGCCAAGCAGTGCATTAATCAATGATGATTTGCCAACGTTCGGGCGGCCTATTACGGCGAACTTTGGGAGATTGGGGAGTTCTTCGTCCGATACTTTTGTGTTAAATCCTTTCACTAATTCATCTAGCAAATCGCCTGTTCCGCTGCCGTTGACAGCCGAAACATCGTACACCGTTTTAAATCCTAATTTGTAAAATACACCGGTATCATTACTCTTCAAGCTATGATCTACCTTGTTTGCCACAAGGAAAACCTTTTTTTTGCACTTTCTTAAAAGGATGGCAATATCTTCATCAAGCGGTGTGATACCTTCGTTTACATCTACTAAAAAAATAATCACATCTGCTTCGTCAATAGCCAGTTCAACCTGTTTACGTATTTCTTCTTCAAAGATATCATCGGAATTAATTACATATCCACCGGTATCAATTACTGAAAATTCGATGCCAGTCCATTCGGAATGGCCATAATGGCGATCGCGTGTAACTCCGCTTGTTTCGTGCACTATCGCATGGCGACTCTCTGTTAATCTATTAAATAAAGTTGATTTCCCCACATTCGGTCTTCCAACTAAAGCAACTATATTTCTCATTTTATTATTGATTAAAATACCCGAATTTTTTCAATTGTCTTTCATCGTTTCGCCAGTCTTTGCTCACCTTAACGTATAATTCCAAATAAACTTGCTTGCCTAAAAACTCTTCAATGTCTTTGCGTGCCTGAGTGCCTGTGCGTTTCAACGCATCGCCACCTTTGCCAATGATAATGCCCTTTTGCGAATCGCGTGCAACGTATATGATGGCTCTTATTTTAACTATTTTTTCTTCTTCTTTAAATGATTCTACCTCTATTTCTACAGAGTAAGGAACTTCTTTATTGTAGTTGAGGAGAATTTTTTCGCGTATAATTTCCGAAACAAAGTAACGTTCGGAGCGGTCGGTGAGTTCTTCTTTATCAAAGTAGGCAGGACTTTCGGGAAGGTGTTCCAGCACATAATCCGTAAGTTTGTCGATGTTGAATTTGATGAGTGCCGATATAGGCATCACCTCGGCCTTAGGTAGGAGAGCTTTCCAAGCATCGAGTTTTTCATTCACCTTGTCCTGATCCACCAGATCGAGTTTGTTAACCACCACCATCACAGGTGTTGTGCTTGCATTTAACAAATCAAGTATTTTTTTATCGGTAAATTTATCATACACATCGGTGAGCAACAGAAAAATATCAGCATCCTGCAGCGCAGATTCAACCGACTGCATCATGCTTTCCTGCATTTTGTATGCGGGTTTAATTATTCCCGGTGTATCGGAATAAATAATCTGATAGTCCTTACCGTTGACGATTCCGAGTATACGGTGACGGGTGGTTTGTGCTTTAGATGAAATAATAGAGAGTTTTTCGCCTATCAAAACATTCATCAATGTTGACTTTCCGACGTTGGGGTTTCCAATGATGTTAACAAACCCTGCTTGGTGGTTCATAAAGGATATTAAAAAAAATGTTTGGCGAAGGTATGAAATTATATGCTTCGCAAGTGATTTCTTTTTAGAAGGCAATATGTAAGAGTTAACAATTTTTGTTTTACTAGTGCGTATATGAAAAAATTTATGTAGTTTTGCCGTCTGATTATTAAAAGTTCTTTAGCAACAAACGATATATTGCGGGGTGGAGCAGTGGTAGCTCGTCGGGCTCATAACCCGAAGGTCATAGGTTCGAGTCCTGTCCCCGCTACATCAAAGCCGCACTTTTTGTGTGGCTTTTTTATTTTAATACGTTTGCATGCTTCGCATGAAAAACGTATTAAAATAAAAAGCAAAGCAATCAGCATGATTGCGGGCTTTGATTTAAGCCCTCCCTCTTCAGGTCCGTGAGTTCCGATATTTCATCGGAACGAACAATCCTGTTTCTTGTTCAATATTTAACATTCGTTTGTTCTATTATTCGTTATTCAAAGGAATTGCATCAAATTAGATATGCCTTCAATAACGCACCAATAACTTACCTGTCTCGCCACAGGCGATGATGCCTTTTTAACTTTTCCAAAAAAAATCCTCACCTTTCATTGAGTACTTTTTTTAATAGAATTTCAATTCCATTTGTTTCAATTTTTTTAAATTAATAAAAAATTAGTACCATTGCATCGCTAAAACTAAGATTAAAATAGTATTAGCAACTATTAAAAACAAAATCCTTAAATTATGAAATAGCCATGATGGTGCTAACGCCAAATATAATGAAAATAACGTACATGGCGTATTCCATGTGACCATTAAAAATACAATTATTTACACATGAAAAAACATTTACTCTTTGCTATTGTTCTTACTTTCTGCTTAGTCACTTTGCAAACTTTAACCTGCTTTGCACAAAACCAAACAGAGTTGTGGGGTATGACTTACCAGGGGGGCAGTGGTGGCGGCCTTATTATTAAAACCGATGGCAATGGAAACAACTATGAGGTGGTAAAATCATTTATTGATTACCCCGGAAAAAACCCTTATTATACTGAATTGTGCCAAGCCTCGAATGGAAATCTTTACGGGATGACATACCAAGGAGGAGCAAATAATATGGGTGTCCTTTTTGAATACGATCCCGCCACCGACACTTATACTAAAAAGCTTGATTTTACAGGCCCAATAAATGGAAGCAACCCTCGGGGCTCCTTAATGCAAGCCACGAATGGCAAACTCTATGGGATGACATATCAAGGAGGATCAAATAATATGGGCGTGCTTTTTGAATATGATCCTGCCACGAACAACTACACCAAAAAGCTTGATTTCGCAGGAGCAACAAATGGAAGTTACCCTCAGGGTTCATTAATGCAAGCCACAAATGGACAATTATACGGAATGACCTACGGTGGCGGAGCAAATGGTTGGGGTGTGCTTTTTGAATACGATCCCGTCACCAATACCTATACTAAAAAGCTTGATTTTGCCGGAGCCACAACTGGAAGCAACCCTCAGGGTTCATTAATGCAAGCCACGAATGGCAAACTTTACGGAATGACTTACGGAGGAGGAGTAAATAATTTGGGCGTGCTTTTTGAATACGATCCTGCCACCAACAACTACACCAAAGAGCTTGATTTTGCAGGAGTCACAAGTGGAAGCAACCCTCAGGGTTCATTAATGCAAGCCACAAATGGACAACTCTACGGGATGACATACATTGGAGGATTATATAATATGGGAGTCCTTTTTGAATACGACCCCTCTACTAATACCTATACCAAAAAGCTTAATTTTGAGGGAACCATAACTGGAAGAAACCCTCATGGTTCGTTAATTCAAGCCACTAACAGCAAACTCTACGGGATGACATCCGGAGGAGGAATAAATTACATGGGTACACTTTTTGAATACGATCCCGCTACCAATACCTATACCAAAAAGCTTAATTTTGCTGGAGCTACAAATGGAAACTACCCCTATGGTTCCTTAATGCAAGCCACGAATGGACAACTCTACGGAATGACTTACGGAGGAGGAGCAAATAATATAGGTGTCCTTTTTGAATACGATCCTGCAACCTCTACCTACACCAAAAAGCTTGATTTTGCAGGTACAATAAATGAAAGAAACCCTTGTGGCTCTTTAATACAATCCACCAATAACAAACTCTATGGGATGACAAGTCAAGGAGGAGCAACTGACATGGGCGTACTTTTTGAATACGATCCTGCCATCAATATCTATTCCAAAAAGCTTGATTTTGCAGGCCCAACAAATGGAAGCAACCCTTATGGTTCTTTAATGCAATCCTCGAATGGTAATCTCTACGGAATGACATACGGAGGAGGAGCAACTGACATGGGCGTACTTTTTGAATACGATCCTGCCACCAATATCTATTCCAAAAAGCTTGATTTTGCTGGAGCAACAAATGGAAGCAACCCTTACGGTTACTTAATGCAGGCCTCGAATGGCAAACTCTATGCGATGACAAACTATGGAGGAGTAAATAACATGGGTGTCCTTTTTGAATACGACCCGGCTACTAGCACTTATACCAAAAAGCTCGATTTTGCAGGTGCTACAAATGGAAGCAACCCTCACGGTTCCTTAATGCAAGCCATGAATGGTAAACTCTACGGGATGACAAACAGTGGGGGAATAAATAACATAGGCATTCTTTTTGAATACGATCCAGCTACCAACACCTATACCAAAAAGCTTGATTTTGCAGGAGCATCAAATGGAAGCAACCCTTACGGTTCTTTAATGCAGGCCTCGAACGGAAAACTCTATGGGATGACAAACAGTGGAGGAACAAATAGCATGGGTGTGCTTTTTGAATACGACCCTGCCACCGACACCTATACCAAGAAGCTTGATTTTGCAGGAGCTACAAACGGAAGCAACCCTCACGGTTCCTTAATGCAAGCCACGAATGGCAAACTCTATGGGATGACAAACAGTGGAGGAACAAATAGCATGGGTGTGCTTTTTGAATACGATCCTGCCACCAACACCTATACCAAAAAGCTTGATTTTAATGCTATTAATGGTAAAAACCCACTGTACAATGACCTTATTGAAATATGCGTACAACCCAAATCCCTTGCTGTGATACCTAATGTTACTATATGTGCCGGAGCTAACACTAATTTGGTTACTTCTGCAACAGGCAATGGCTTAACTTATCAATGGCAGGTAGATAATGGCGGTGGTTTTACCAATCTTTCCAATAATTCCACTTACGCTGATGTAACGGATGATACCCTGCATATAACAGGCGCTACCATTGGAATGAACGGATATCAGTATCGTTGTAATATAACTTCAACATGTCCGGTTAAAACGATACCATCAGACACAGCAATGTTAACAGTAAACCCTGTATATGCTTATACAGAAAATCACAGCATGTGCGATGGCGAAACCTACAACTGGCATGGTGCAGATTACACAACTGCCAATACCTACACTGCAAACTACACCAGCATCAATGGTTGTGATAGCATTTACACCTTAAACTTAACTGTTAATCCTGTGTATGCTTTTACTGAAACACATAGCATGTGCGATGGCGAGACCTACAACTGGCATGGCACAGATTACACAACAGCCAACACCTACACTGCAAACTACAGCAGCATCAATGGTTGTGACAGTATCTATACGTTGAATTTAACTGTAAATCCTGTATATGCTTTTAATGAAACACATAGCATTTGCAGCGGACAGACTTATGTATGGCATGGACAGAATTTAACAACAGCCAACACCTACACTGCAAACTACAGCAGCATCAATGGTTGCGACAGTATTTACACTTTAAACTTAACTGTTAATCCTGTGTATGCTTACACCGAAAACCATAGCATTTGCGATGGAGAAACCTACAACTGGCATGGTGCAGATTACACAACAGCCAACACCTATACTGCAAACTACAGCAGCATCAATGGTTGTGACAGTATTTACACCTTAAATTTAACTGTTAATTCTGTTTATGCAATAGCAGAAAACCATAACCTTTGCAAACATGATGTCTATAATTGGCAAGGAACAGATTATACCACAGCCGGAACTTATACGGCTTCTTACACAAGTATAAATGGCTGTGATAGTATTTATACCTTAGATCTTACAGTTGATTCAGTTGATATAGGTGTTACCCTAACCAATGTAACAATAACAGCAGATTCAACAGCAGATGCCTATCAATGGCTCGATTGCAATAACGGTTATGCGCCAATTGGCGGTGCAAATTCACAAAGCTATACTGCCACAGCGAATGGTAATTATGCAGTACTGATAACCCAAGGATTGTGTTCCGATACTTCTGCATGCGTGGCTGTAGCAACTATTGGTATTGCAACACAATCAACCACGGGCTTATCAATCTATCCTAACCCTGCAACTAATCAAATAACGATTAGCAGTGCATCAAACGAACAAACCTTTGTAAGCATTTACGATGTGCAAAACAAGCTGATGATGCAAACACAATTCCTGAGCAGCAAACAAATTGATGTAAGCAAACTGGCAAAAGGAATTTATCTGGTAAGAATACAAAGCCAAAGTAAAGAGCTAAACACCAAGCTGGTGATACAATAAGGTTTTTAAACAAAATTATAAAAAGGGGTTTCTGAATAGGCAGGAACCTCTTTTGTTTTGAGTTGGTTTGTTATTCGCGCGAAAATAGTACCAACAAAAGCGGGATAAAGAGAGTACTTCAACATTTCTTATTCAAAGGAATTACATCATGCTAGATTGCTTCGTTCCTCGCAATGACGATTTTCACCTAAACAAAAATCCCCACCTTTCGGTGGGGACTCTTGAATGAAAAAAATCAAAAAAAGACAGCTCTAACTTAATACAATAATTATGCCTCAGGCGTTGGCTCCACCTCATCCTCCATCACAAAATCCTGTTCGTTTTCATCATCCTGCGTAAACACCACATCAAAAACATCAATGTGTTGCTTACCATCGTAGCTAACCTTTACATCGTAGGTGCCATCAGCTATGCCTTCTACAAAGTAAATACCGTCTTCGTCCTTTGCATTGACCCTTGTTCTTTGCTTTCCACCATCCGTTCCAAACTAGGCGCCATTGGTGCTTAAGGTGTGCCGTATAGGTGTAAATGTTTTTTTGGAAGAGTAAGTTTGCAATAAACAGTTTTAATAATTAAAAAAAAGCGCAGTTACTAATCAATCCTGAGAAAATTAAAATATATTTGACATAGATATAGCATGACTGGATTGAGAAAAAGTACTGTTCGCATGCAACCTTTTGTTCTACTTATTTGTCTTTAATAAAACCATATTATGAAAAAAGCAGTTTTCATCGCATTGTTTTTGGTGACTATTCAGACATCAAAAGCACAAACATTTAATCCTTTGCTGGCTACTATGTTGCAGGATTCATTAGATACGTATGTCTCGATGATTTCGAATATTAAAGGCATGTCAGCCAGTGTTTACATACCCGGACAAGGACTTTGGCAGGGCAGTAGTGGTGTGTCCTATTTAGGCCAGCCCATCACTCCTGAAATGAAATTCGGCATTGCGAGTAATTCAAAATTGTTTGTAGCTGCCATGATGCTTAAGTTGCAGGAAGACAACATTCTTGATCTTGATGATTCTGTTTATAATTGGCTACCAACTTATACGAATGTAAATCCCAACATTACGATTCGTCAATTACTTAACCATACAAGCGGATTGTCTGATCCTATTTTTGTATCTCCATGGATGGACACTATCAAGGCAAATCCTACACGTGTTTTCACTCCTATTGAAGTGTTGAGCTGGTTAGGGCCCCCAACGAACGCACCTGGAGCAGGTTGGAATTATTCGAATGTGAATTATATTTTGGCAGGGATGATTGCCCAGAGTGCAACAGGATTTCACATTTCAAAGCTCATACGAGATAGCTTACTTACGCCGCTTAATTTAGATAGTACTTTTTACGATGTTGAAGAATCTGCTACGGGTGTAATTTCACATCGCTGGTTCAACACGATTGATTATAATGACACTTCACGTGTAGGATTGAATACCGCAGGAGGATGTGCAGGTGCCCTGTTTTCCACTTCATCGGAAATGGCGCAATGGTATCATGCCTTGTTTAGCGGTCAGGTAATCAATCAAGCATCATTGGCAGAACTTACACATTTTGTTGCAACCGGTAATCCGGTTTACGATTATGGTTTAGGGTTGGATCGTTCGACTACCCTGGGTGTTGACTATTGGGGCCACGGAGGGTCAACGTGGGGATACAAGAGTAAAATGATTTATGATACCTGCATGGGTACCGTGGTTTGTGGTCTCTCTAATAGTTTTCCAGCTGGTATGGATGGTGTTACATTTATTCTATATCGTGTTGTTTTTAATCATGTGCCACATTGTGCCGAAGCAATGACGGGGATAAGCAATGTTTGCCAGGGACAAACCGGCATTATCTACACCGTTCCTCTAATTACCGGCGCAACATCATACATTTGGACATTGCCTAATGGAGCAACAGGGTTAAGTAATACAAATACTATTACTGTTGATTATGGACTCACTGCTGTTTCAGGAACTCTTATGGTAAGTGGTGTTAATACATACGGGGCTGGTGGAAATGCATCCTTATGGATTACCGTGAATCCAAAACCTCCTACACCGATTATCACGCAAAATATAAACGTGCTTTCATCTAACGTACCTTCTGGAAACCAATGGTACAACTCAAGTGGAATTCTTGCCGGCGAAATTAACCAGACATATAACCTTTCATCAACCGATGATTATTACAGCATAGTAACACTTTTGGGTTGTAGTTCCGACACTTCGAACATCCTGCATGCATTGTACACCGGTGTTGAAGAAGATTTAAACAATACCAATGTTTTTATTTATCCCAATCCTGTTTCTAATGAGTTACATATAGAGATGAAAGGGAATGCAAAAAAATTAAAATTCGAAATTGTGAATGTAAAGGGTCAAGTAATTTTTAATGGTAGTTTAGTCAATAAAGCTACCGTTATTACAAGTAATTTTACACCTGGATTTTATGTGATAAAACTTGAAAATGGAACATCCTATGAGTTCAAAAAGATAATAAAGAAATAATAAAACGAATTACATTTTCTTAAATAAACTTATTGGAATTAATTAATTTGTTTAGTTTTGAATCCTGAATAAATAGTTAAACAATCAACATTAGTTATGGATAAATTAATTAAAATTCCTTTTTATGTTCCTTTCTTAGGCATACTGCTTAGCTTTGGACTCCTTATTTCGTTTGGATACATAGAGGAAGATGCCTTACTAATAGCAGGAATTCTACTGTTGCATCTTTGTGGATGGGTGATGGCAGTTAAGTTTTTTGCTTGTGCATTTAGCAGCTTTGGTGCTGTTTTGAGTGGCAATTAATAAATCATTTCGTTTTCATTTGGGATGAAATTAGGTATGGCATTATTTTTCTGATTCGATATAAAAAAGAATAGAAGTTTCGAAACCATTAATGATTTTTGTTTATACCATTAATAGAATAAACTATATTTGTGGAAACAGCCTTAGAACACATTTTAACCAGTGCGTATAAAGACGAAATGATTGCCTATATGCACAATCATCCCGAAGATTTTAATGAAGCTATTGAGCTGGCTATTTTGGATAAACAACCTTACTCGTGGCGTGCTGCCTGGCTGTTGTGGAGTTGCATGGACGAAAACGATACACGCTTGCAAGGGAGCATAAAAAAAATAATGAATGTTCTGACATTAAAAAAAGATGGCCATCAGCGTGAATTAATTAAAATTCTATCTATGATGGATATAAATGAAGAGTATGAAGGTCTTTTGTTTACTATTTGTGTAAGTCTTTGGGAAAAAACAAACAAAACACCATCGGTGAGGTACACTGCTTTTAAAGTCATACTTAAAATAGCACAAAAACACCCTGATTTAAAACATGAAATTGATTTTTTGATGCAGGATCAATACATGGATTCATTGTCGCCTGGCGTTAAAAAATCGATTGCAAGAATGATGATGGAAGCTAAATGAGTTGAATGTTAATTAAGTTTGTAGAGTAAAATTTCCAAATTTCGAAATCAACATTCCAAGTCCTTAAACAACTTATCATTATTAACTCATAACATTATGCTTACTTTTGCATTATACTAAAATTCATGCCTTCATTCACCGCTATTGATTTTGAAACTGCTACATCGCACTATACAAGTGCTTGTGCAGTGGGTATTGTTACCATTGAACGGGGAAAAATCATAGAAGAATTTTACTCACTCATTCAACCACCGGGAAATCTGTATCAATGGCAAAACGTACGGGTGCATGGCATAACACCTCAGCAAACAAAGGACTTACCAACATTTGAAGGATTGTATCCAGAAATTCGAAAGCGTTTAATAGGACGCGTAATGGTTGCGCACAATGAGTCCTTCGATCGCAATGTGCTTAAAAAAACAATGGATTATTATCGTTTAAATTATCATGAATTGAACCTGACGGAAATGTGGGAATGCACCTGTAAGATATATAAAGCAAAGGGTTTTCGTCCGGTTAAGCTGAATGCTTGTTGCGAACGCATGGGTATTTCATTGAATCATCATGAGGCCTTGTCAGATGCTCGCGCCGCTGCACAATTGTATTTGATGAAGTAGATTAAAGCTTCCAACTAACAGACTTTATAAACTCAAAGTCCTCTCATCCACTCTGCCCGCAGCCCTGCCATGCTGGGATGCTTAAGTGCGAATTCAATCTTTTTCAGAAAATCTTCTTTGTCACGCGAAAGAATTCCGCTTAACACCAGATAATTGGATGCATGATTGCTTCGGAAAATGGTTCCTTCCAGATCTGTATTTTTAATAAATATTTTTATCTCCTCAATTAAATCAGCAATGGTCATTTGCTGATATTCGCCTCCAAAACGTTCGATATAGCGCTCTACGCCATAGGGAAAACTGAGAACTAACATTGATGCAAATTCGGGTTGAATGGCATTCAGCACACGAGCTGAATTTTCGGCATGTTGACGGCTGTATTTGAGTCCGGCAACGCCATTAAGAAAAATAACAGAGAGTTTGATACCTGCTTTCTTTGCTTTGAGCAATCCCTCAACGGTTGATGAAAACGATTCACCTTTATTCATCATAGTCAATACTTCATCATCACCCGATTCGATGCCTACGTATATCATAGTAAGTCCGGCTTCTTTGAGCTCGCGTAGTTCTTCATCCGATTTTGCAATCACGTCTTTGGGTAGCGCATAGGTGGACACTCTGCGTACTTTTGGAAATGATTGTTTGATTGCTTGCAGTATAGTTAGTAAACGCTTTGTAGAAAGAGAAAATGGATTTCCATCTGCAAGAAATACCTTGCGCACATCAGGAATTAGTTGTGCTGTTGCTTCAATTTCTTTTAGTACATCTTCTTCTTTTTTTATACGAAAAGTCTTGCTTGCATACATTTCGCAAAATGCACATTTGTTCCATGTACAACCAAATGTTATCTGAAGTATTAATGAATCTGCTTCGGATGGTGGGCGAAACAAGGGTTCATCGTAGTCAATAGGAAGATGATACATGCTTGTGTTTACAGGTTTAGCTCATAAAGTTAGCTACACAAAACAAAACTAATAAACCTGAATATCATAAGGCATACGCGCCTGCACCCCTTTCATATTCATCATTGACTTCATGTGTTGAAAATAAATATAATTTTCACCTAATTCTTTTTCAATCATAGTCTGGCTCTTAGTTCCCATCATTTCCTCAATGATTTTAGTAAACGGATCTGTTTGTTTTGGTAATGATGTTGTTTTGTAATCTTCTATCTTCGCTAATTTTGCTGCTATTTCAATAGCTTTATCCAAACCGCCAAATTCATCTACCAGTCCCAAACGTTTAGCATCCGCGCCACTCCATACTCTCCCTTGTCCAATGCTGTCAATCTGCGAAATAGTCATCTTGCGACCTTCGGCAACATGTTTGATAAAAGTTTTGTAAATACGTTCTATTTCCAATTGAATTAAATTTGTTTCGTCAGCCCGTAATGAGCGTGTTGTTGACATAAAATCAGCATAGTTATTGGTTTTAACGTTATCGAATGTGATCCCTAATTTGTTCTTGAAGAAATTCAGCATATTAGGAATAATTCCGAAAACACCAATAGAACCTGTAATTGTATTTGGGCTGCAAACTATTTTATCAGCTGCACACGAAATATAATATCCGCCCGAAGCCGCCAGATTTCCCATTGACACAACAATTGGTTTCACTTTTTTGGTTAATACAACTTCTCTCCAGATAATTTCAGAAGCTAAAGCACTTCCACCAGGAGAGTTCACACGAAGAACAACAGCTTTTACATTCTCGTCCATCCGTGCAGTCCTGATGGCTTCGGAAATTGTAACAGAACCAATCGTATTATTGTCTCCTTCACCACTCACGATATCACCGGTTGCATAAACAACGGCAATTTTATCCTTGGATGTGCTCTTTTTCTTCTTGCTTTTGTTAGGTGCATTGCTGTATTTCGAAAGGGAAAGAAAGCTGATTTTGTCAGTTTTTCCAAGACTTAGTTTGGTCCTTAAATCATCGTACACTTCATCAACGTAAGCTATTTTATCAATCATTTTATATTTTAATGCGTCATCAGCCGTTTGAACTTTAAAACTGTCGGCAATTAAATTTAGGTCTGTAATACTGATCTTGCGACTTTCGGAAATACCTTTCAACATATGCTTCCAAATGGAGGTAATATAGGAAAGTGTTTGCTCCTTACTGGCATCACTCATCTTATCATAAATCAATGGTTCTACAGCACTTTTGAATTTCCCGTGACGAATGATTTGCGGCTCTACATCTAATTTATCCATCGTTCCCTTCAGGAACATAACTTGTGCATTTAATCCGCGAAAATCTAAAGAGCCCTCAGGATTTAGATATATTTTATCTGAAACAGAAGCCAGATAAAAAGCTTGCTGTGTATATGTTTCGCTGTAGCTCATGATAAATTTGCCCGACTTTTTAAAATCAATAAGTGCATTACGAATTTCTTCCACTGTAGCCATGCCAGAGGGAATAGCTGTCAGGTCAAGATAAATACCTTTTATATTTTCGTCATCTTTAGCATTTTTCAAACTCCGAAGAATGGCATCCAGGCCAGGAGCATCTTTGCTTTTGAATGATGAAAAGTTAATATTGTCAAATGGATTATCAGAGCCACGATCTTCAATTGCCTCATCAAGTTTTAAATGCAGAACGGTGTTCTTTGCAACTACGGTAACATCTTTTTTAGAAAGCGATATCACAGAGAAAAAGATAATCATTCCAATAAAAAATACCACTATGTAAACAAGGAAAAATCCTAACATAGAAGCGGCCATCATTTTAAAAAATTCTTTCATTTATATTGTTTTTTAGGGTTATAAAGTTTACTAATTTTAATGCAATAGTACAAAAAAAATTATTCAGTTTCAGATAATTAATATTCGTTTTGATTTATTAAAAAAGTCAGGAAACCATTGACATTTCCTCACTCGTAGCACAAATTTGTAATTTAACTAACATCCAAATTCAAGTATTGGACGGGTTGAGATTAGGAAATGTTACAGCTACTCTATTTTTTAATTTATAACCATTTCTTTCTTCTGAAATAAATGAGCATTCCACTTGTAGCTGTAATACAAACTATCCAAAAGAACAAATATCCATAATCCCATTCAATTTCTGGAAGTACTTTGAAATTCATACCATATACACCGGCAAGAAAAGTAATCGGAATAAAAATGGTAGCAATTACGGTTAATACTTTCATTACTGAATTCATCCTGTTGCTGATGCTGCTTAAATAAATGTCCATTAAACCTGAAAGCAAGTCACGTTGTGTTTCTATGGATTCAATTATATGAATAGTGTGATCATAAATATCTCTGAAATATATATGTGTTTCAGGCAGAATGAATTTTGACTCCTGCTTGTCGAGCTTATTAATAGCTTCACGCAAAGGGAAAACGCTTCGTAATAATATTACCAGATCGCGTTTTATATTTTGAATTTCTTTAAGAATTTGGTTGCCTGTTGATTTTAATATTTTGTCTTCCAGCATTTCAATCTCTACCTCTTCCTCCTCAATCACCGAGAAATAGCCATCTACAACAGTATCGATAAGTCGATATACAAGATAATCCGATTTGTGTGAAATAAGTTTTGTTCTACCGGAATCAAGCCGTTTAACGATTTCTGAAAAAATATTTTCATTACTTTCCTGAAAAGAAACAACCAAATGATGATTAAACAGAATACTGATTTGCTCGTATTGAATGCAACGCTTACTTTTACTGTAGTTTAGACTTTTAAGCGTAACATAAACATAATCATCATAATCCTCAAATTTAGGACGTTGTTCAGAGTTTGCAATATCTTCGAGCACAATGGAATGAAAATTAAAAGCATTTCCAATTTCATTGATTATTTCTGTTTGATGTATACCCGAAATATTAATCCAATTAATATCTTTGTCATTAAATGCAGATTTGCAATCTTCAACGGTTTTTACATCAATTTTTTCGAAACCTTGGTCATTATACTTTATCATCGAAAGCTTAACAGCTTGCGTGTTTTCTTTTCCAATATGAACCAGAGTACCTGGAGGTAATCCGGCTTTTGATGATAAGCGACGTCGCTTTATTGCAAAAGTATATTCGTTCTTTAGTGTTTTTTTAAACATTCTGTTATGTTCTTAATTACTTCTTCCGAAACATTGCCCGGCTTTTCGTATTCGGCTGGAGTTGCTTTTCCTTTTCCTGTCATGAAGCAATGATTCAAATCGGGGTAGGAGATAAAGCTTGCATTTTTATTTGTACTTAATGCTTTTTTCCAACCATTGAAATCAACCATTGTTACTTGATAATCGCGTTCGCCCTGCAGAAAAAGCATGGGCATTGCAAGTTTTTTTGCAACTTCTTTTTGATTGTATTTATTCAAATCCATCCAGTAAGAAGTAGGCAAGCCCAATGGCAACTTATTCTTAGGAGTATTTAAGCTGAAATCTTTTGAATGCAGGGTTTCAATTTGATGTTTGAGTTCACTGATAGCTTCTTTATCATCTTTAGATATTCCATCCAGTGAAAAAATATATTCATATTGCTCCAATAATAATTCTTCGAATTTACGCGAATTGCCTGCCATAACTATAATTCCGGCGAGCGAAGGCATTTGAGTTGCTATGCGTGGAGCAAGCATTCCGCCAAGACTATGGCCAATAATAAAAATTTTATTGGTATCAATACCGGGAATTGTCTTAGCTAATTTTATTGCAGAAACAGCATCGTCTATGCTTTCATCAGCAACCGTGAGATTAGGGAGATTAGCCATTTCAGAACCATAAACTTTTGTTCTTTTGTCGTAGCGTATGACTGCAATTCCATTGGATGACAATCCATATGCGAGATCACGAAACACTTGATTGGGGCCGATAGTTTCGTTGCGATCGTTGGGTCCTGAACCATGAACAAGAATAACAAGTGGGACTTTATCATTTATTTTTGGCTTTGTAATTAACCCGGGCAATACATACATTCCTGTTTTTACTTCAATGGCTGTTTCGGTAAATGCTTCTTTGTTGGCATAGCCAGGAATTTTCGAAATTGTTTTCATTTCGGAAGGGAGAAAAAAGAATCCCACAATTTTTTTTTCAGCATTAAAACTTACTTTCATATCAATGGATGATTTCTCCCAGACAAGTGTAGTCGTAACTGAAGTAAAAGGTAGTTTAACAGCGATTGATATTTTTGAATAATCAGTAAGCTTGCCCATCTTATCATTAAATCCCTGCCACACTTCCTTTAGCTTTTCTTTTGCAAATTTTTCTTTGACAGTTTTATCAAACATATCGTAGGCCGTATCATACTCAAATTTAATAAGATGATTGAGGAATTTGTTTGATAATGCTTTACACAAAAGAGTATCTTGCGCCGAAAGGGTGGAGGTGATGATAATTAATAAAATGAGAATTGATCCTTTTCTTTTCATTTTAAGCCGATTATTATTTTGGCGAAGAAATTAATATTAAATAACTTCTATAAGTCCTTTAATAATTACTGTCATTTTTTTCTCAGCTTCAGATGCTACCTTGATGACATCAGCGTGGCTAACTTCAACAATTTTATCGGGTACACCCAAATCTGTAATAATAGAGATTGCAAAACATGGAATACTCATATGTCGCGCAATTATTACTTCAGGAACTGTTGACATTCCAACTGCATCAGCACCGGTATTTCGTACTCGGGCATATTCCGCAGGTGTCTCAAAACAAGGACCTGAAACAGCAGCATAAATACCTTGCTGAATTTTAATATTGTTTTTTCCAGCTACAATAATTGCTTTTTCAATTAGTATTTTATCATAAGGTTCGCTCATATCTGGAAAACGAGGCCCAAGCTCAGGGTAGTTTTTCCCCATTAATGGGTTGTCGGGCAACAGATTTATTTGATCATTAATTATCATCAAATCACCAATTTCAAAATCAGGATTCATGCCACCACTTGCATTTGAAACGATTAAATGATTGATGCCTAAAAACTTCATTACACGAACAGGAAAAGTAAGTTCTTGCATAGTATAACCCTCGTAATAATGGAATCGTCCCTGCATGGCAACCACATTCTTGCCCCCTAATTGGCCAAATATTAATCGTCCGTGATGTCCTTCAACTGTCGATACCGGAAAGTTAGGAATGGTTTCATAATTCAATGTGTCTTTAATTTCAATTTCGTTTACTAAGCCACCAAGCCCTGTACCCAGTATAATTCCTATCTCTGGTTGAATTTTTACTTTATGCTGGATGTATTCCGTTGTTTGTTTTATTTTTTCTAACATATGCTTGTATTTGATTATTAAATGATTCTTTATCTTCCTTATGAAAATCAATCTCTATTGGTATATAAAAAACAGGTAGATCTTTGATTATCTCAACCAACTCAGGTTTGTCAAATCGCATGGCATCCTTTTCCGATGTGATGATAATTTTGTTTCTGCTTACTATATTATTAAATGTTTCTTTGATTTGGTTTACATCTTTTTCGTTGTATTGATGATGATCAGCAAATTTAATAATTTCCAGCTCAGTACACATTCTGCGAACATGTTCTATTAAGGGATACATATTAGCAATACCAGCAAACACCAGTATGGCATATGTTTTAGTGATATCAGTTTTTGATAATGTTCCGGTCAAAACAACTTTTTCGCCATAGGTGATGTAAGAAAAATATACTTTCTGTTGAGGTTTTGGCTTTAATTCTTCGAGCAATGTTTTGCGTGTTATAGGTGAAAATACTCGTGGCGTCTTTGTAACTATAATAATGTCTGCTCTGTTTGCCCCAGCTCTTGTTTCACGCAAAGTACCTGATGGCAACAGATAATCATGTGTATACATTTTATAATAATCTGTCAATACAATTGAGAGCCCTGCTTTAAAAGGCCTGTGCTGAAAAGCATCATCAAGTATGATAACATCTGTTGATGAATGTTTTTCAGCTATTTGTTTGGCTCCTTTACATCTGCTTTCGCAAACTGTTATAGTTAAATCATTGAATTTTTGTTTGTACTGACGTGGTTCGTCTCCAATTTCAATTGATGAGGATTGAATGTCAGCAGTTATAAAACCGGATGTTTTTCGCCCATAACCACGACTCAAAGTAGTGATTTTATAACTCGATTGTAATAAACGAATGAGATATTCAACATGTGGGGTTTTTCCTGTTCCACCGTAGCTTAAATTACCAACACAAATTGATGGAATAGTAGATTTGCATGATTTTAGGATGCCCGAATTGTATAATAAATTTCGAATGCATGTAACAAAACCATACAGTATTGCAAGCGGAAATAACAAAAGTTGAACAGCTCTCATCTGCTATCTTAACATTTTATTTAGTAAGCAATTTGTATTTATACTAATTTTGACAACAAAAGTTTAATTTAAAAACAAAAAATACATGATTCTTAATGAATTAACTTCATGTTTGGAAGAATTTGCTGACCTTTCACTCCAGGAATCTTATGATAATTCAGGATTGTTAGTTGGTTCCCCCGATATGGATATAAAAAAAGCGTTGGTTTGTTTGGATGTAACAATTGATGTGATAAAGGAGGCAATTAAAAATCAATGCAACCTCATTATTTCGCACCATCCAATTATTTTTCATAAAATAAAAAACATTCGATTTGATAATCCTACCGGACAAATAGTTTTTGAAGCTATTAAAAACAATATTGCCATTTATGCGGCACATACCAACATGGATACTGTAAATAAAGGATTGAACGCAATACTTTGTGAAAAATTAAACATTTTGGATTATACTGTTTTAAGACCCATGCAAAATGTTTTAAAGAAACTTGTTACTTTTTCGCCTGAATCACACGTTGAAAATATTAAGAATGCATTGTTCGCCAGTGGCGCAGGCTTTATAGGAAATTATGATTGTTGCAGTTATTCTGTGAATGGGGTTGGATCATTTCGTGCTTTAGATGGAGCTAATCCTTATGTAGGGAAAAAAAACGAAGTTCATTTTGAAAACGAGGTTCGGATTGAATTTGTTTTTCCTTCATTTGTTGAGAAAAAACTTATTAAAGCTCTGCTTGCAGCCCATCCTTACGAAGAGGTCGCTTATGATATCTATTCGTTGTCAAATTCATACAACCATTCTGGTTCCGGCATGATTGGAAAATTAGAAAAACCAATGAAACAAACTCAATTGCTTGATCACATCAAAAAGGTTTTGAAAGTTCCATTTCTGAAATATTCGTTTACTTCAAATAACAAGATTCAAACTGTTGCTGTTTGCGGAGGATCAGGAAGTTTTTTAATAGGTGACGCTATAAAACACAATGCTGATGCCATAGTAACAGCAGATGTTAAATACCATGATTTTTTTGATGCAAGTCAGAAGTTGCTTGTGGTTGATGCTGGTCATTTCGAAACGGAACAATTTATAAAAGAATTATTTGTTGAAATACTTATCAAAAAATTTCCTAATTTTGCTGTTTTAATTTCAAAGGTTCATACAAATCCTGTGAATTATTATTAATCTGGTTTTTAAAAAACCTAAAACTATGGCTAAAAAAGCGGTTAAAAAGATTATTACCAAAAAAGCAGTAAAGCTTGCTAAAGCACTATCTAAAGCTAAACCTACCTTAAAAAAGCAAATTAAAAAAACTGTTATAAAAGTAACTCCGAAAACCAAAAAAGTTATTGCAAAACCGATAAAAAAGGCAGCTATTAAAAAAGTTGTAAAAAAAACTCCAATCAAAAAACAAATAATAAAAAAACCCAACCCTAAAAAAGTTGTAGCCAAGAAACCAATTGTTAAAAAGACCGCTGTCAAAAAACAAATAGTAAAAAAACCAATTGCAAAAAAAACTGCTCCAAAAAAAATCACTGCAAAAAAACCTACTCTAAAGAAAATTACTCCCAAAAAACCAATTGTAAACAAACTCATTGCAAAAAAAGTTATTGCAAAAAAAATAGTTCTAAAAAAACCTTTGGCAAAAAAACTTAACCCCAAAAAAGCGGATAAGAAAAAGGTTATTGTTAAGAAAGTAGTGAAAAAGCAGGTTCTTCAGCCGAAGAAGAAAGTAGCAATTAAAAAAGTTATTCCTAAAAAACTTATTGGAAAAAAAATAATTAAAACTCCTCCACTTGTAAAAAAAGCAGTTGTTGTTAAAAAACAAGTTAAAAAAACTCTTTCGAAAGTTGCTCCTATAAAAACAGTAGCTGTTGAAGTTAAAAAAGAACAGATTGTAAAAAAGAAAATAGAAATTAAACCAATTATTAAAGACGCTAAGCAATTAGCATTAGAAAAAGCACAAAGAAAGGCAGACATTAAAGAAATGGTAAAAGATGTAATAGGATCGGATAAAATCAAGAAGTTCATTCCTGAATCCGATGATAAAGGTGAAAACACAATTAATAAAAAGCTTGCTGCGTTGTACAATCTTCAGATGATTGACTCGCAAGTCGATAAAATTCATATCATTCGTGGAGAACTACCCTACGAAGTTGAAGACCTCGAAGATGAGATCACTGGTTTACAAACTCGTATAGATAATTTTTCAGCAGAAGTAGTAACAATTGAAGAGAGCATAACCACAAAAAAAGCTGCAGTTAAAGAGAGTCAAGCTCTGATTAAAAGATATGAAACTCAACAAATGAATGTTCGTAATAATCGCGAATATGATTCTTTAACGAAAGAGATCGAATATCAAAATCTTGAAATACAAGTTTGTGAAAAGAGAATTCTAGAATACAAATCCAGTCTGGATGCAAAAAAGGATACTATTGAAAATTCAAAGATTATTTTAGCTGATCGTAAAAATGACTTGGAATTGAAACAGGCTGAATTAAATGATATCATTGAGGAAACAGAAAAAGAAGAAACGAATCTTATTAAAAAATCGCAAGAGCTTCAAAAAATTATTGAAGAACGTTTGCTCGAAGCATATCAACGAATTAGAAAAAATGCAAACAATGGACTTGCAGTGGTTATTGTTGAAAGAGACGCTTGCGGTGGTTGCTTTAATAAAATTCCACCACAAAGACAACTTGATATTAAAATGCGTAAGAAGATTATTGTTTGCGAGTATTGTGGAAGAATACTGGTGGACAATGAAATGATAAAATAATTCGTACAAAAATTTCTTCGCATACTGATCATTTTTAAATGATAAGATCGCTCTGCTTGTTTTTTTGCCTATCCTTTTTAAATAATGGCTCATTTGCTAATTATGATTTTAATGATAATTGCAAAATAGCTTATAGCAATATTATCAACTTTCGCTTTGAAGAAGGCGGAAATCTCCTAAAAACTGAATCAAACCTACACCCTGATAATTTAATACCAATATATATTGAAAATTATATTGATTTTCTAACTCTTTTTATTTCGGAGGATAGAAAAAAATATAATTTGCTCATTGAGAATAAAAAAGATCGAATAGACAAACTAGAAAATGGTGATCAAAAATCACCTTACTATCTATATTGTATTGCTGAGTTAAATATGCAATGGGCTATGGTTCATCTGAAGTTTGGTGAGTATGTTTCTGCTGCATGGGAGTTGAATAAAGCATACAGTTTGCTTTCTAAAAATTCTGATCTTTTTCCGGAGTTTCTTATCAATCACAAAAGCCTTGGAGTTATGCACGCTTTGATAGGTACTATTCCGGATGAATATAAATGGTTAACAAAAATCATTGGATTTAAAGGAACTATCAAACAAGGCATCGATGAATTAGCTGTTGTTATTGATGCTACCTACAAAAAAAAGAATTTTTCCTATTTAAAAACCGAAGCAATTTTCCTTTTAACTTTTGTAGAGCTGAATTTACAAAACAAAAAAGATGAGATTAAAAAAATCTATCAACTCTTTGAGTCACCTGATATATCTGGAACAATAAAAGAATCTCCCTTGCTAATTTATTCTAAAAGTACTTTGGAAATGCGCAATGGGATGAATGATGCAGCAATCCAAACGCTTCAAAACAGATCAACTGCTTCAGGTGTTTCTCCTTTTTGTTTTCTTGACTATCTGACTGGTGTTGCAAAACTTAATCGTCTTGATAAAGATGCATACAAATATTTTTATAGTTTTTTGTTGAATTTTAAAGGGGTCAATTATGTTAAATCTTCTTACTTAAAATTATCTTGGTTTTATCTTTTAAATGATGATATAAAAAATTTTAACCGTTATAAAGCATATACAATTAAATATGGGAGCACGACTGTTGATGAAGATAAACAGGCTTTAGTTGAAGCAAAACAACAAGAAGTTCCTAATGTTTTTCTATTAAAAGCCAGGTTGCTTTTTGATGGGGGATATTTTAAAGATGCATTAAGTGTACTTTTCCAAAAAAGCCCAATTGAAATATGCAAGACTCGTAGAGATCAAATTGAGTTTTCCTATAGAGTTGCACGCATATATCATGAAAATGGTGATATTTCAAAAGCCATTATTTTTTACCAAAACACGATATCAAATGGCAGGGACGAAACCTTTTATTTTGCTGCAAATGCTAGTCTACAATTGGGTTTGATATACGAAATTCAAGGTGATAAAGAAATGGCAAAGTTATATTTTAATAAAGCGATGAATATGAACAATACTGAATATAGAAATAGTATTGAACTTAAAGCTAAAGCTGGGTTGAACCGTTTAGATAACTAATAAAAAGCCGGCTTTACACCGGCTTAAAGATCAAAGTTAGAATTTTTGTTTAGTATTTTATTCCAAAAGTAAATAATAAAGTATGTGAATTAAAGTCTATGGTGGCTGGGTTTACTAATGAACGATTATATAAATAATAATCTTCTGACTGCATTGAATACACATAGCTTATATCCAAAAAATACTGTTCTTCTCTTAAGCCAATCCCAGCAGATATAGCTGAAGAATTCCCTGTGTTAGTTGAAGTAATTGGTTTGTAAGGTGTTCCATACATTGAGTAACCAGCACGAATAATAATAGGACTCAAATTCCATTCCGTTCCAATGTGTAGATTTCCAGCAGAAGTATAATAGTTTTGTACGGCGGCATTTTCGGAATTAAACATGTAATTAGACGAGTTTAATCTGGCTGTTGAATAGTCAACAAATTCGTAGTCAGCACTTATAAATCCCATTTTGTTAATAAGAAAAGCAATGCTTCCAATAGCTCTCATAGGTGTTGTTACATTGTAATTAAAAGTGCCTTTTGGAGCTTCATCAGTATAATTTTTATTATCATAACGAGCTTCAATCGAGCGTGAAAAAGAGTCATGTAAATTAAAGGAAGTTGGTGTATGCACTGCCATTCCAATCCTTACCCAATCTGTAATTCTGTAAATCATTCCAAATTTAAAATTCAGTCCAGTCCCATTTGTTTTTACTTCATCATTTATTGTAAATGATTTAAAATTTGGTATCGAATCACCATCATCAGTTTCTTTATATGAAGAAATTTGGTTATACTTTGCATATGGAACGCCAACCGTTATACCTAAATATAGCTTTTCACTATAATTCCCGCCCATTGAAAAAACCATTTCATTGATAGCTCCTGTCGTTTCTATAGTTTTGTTTTGTAAAATGCCACCGGATAATGGAATAGCTGAAAAATAACTTGTTTGGTTTCCGGGTATGGTATCAATTAAATAAGTATTAAAAGCAAGACCAGTAGTATAATTACTTAAATCCTTAGGAAGTGATCCTTGAGCCATAGATGTGTAATCTGTAAGTAAAGAACTCTCAGTATTCGATCCTTGAATACTTACCCTGTTGTTATAATTATTATATTTATTAAACCCAAACCCAAAATTAACATTCTTCCAACCTGGTTTATCGGTTCCATTATCAGTATTCATTGAAAAAATCATTCCGAAATTCCCTAAGTTAAAATTAGATCTTCCCTCTGACATTGATTGTCCATTGTAACTGGAGTTGCTATTTCCCATGTAAATGGATGGGGTAAATGTAATTTCCGATTTTTTATAAATTCCAATTCCTGCAGGATTAATTCCTAAGGATGAAAAATCTGCTCCCACTGCACCAAAAGCTCCTCCAGTTGCAGTGAATCGTGCTGTTCCACCTAAAGTTAATCTTGAATAGCGTAATGCGTCAACTTCGTTTTGAGCAAAAGTTTGTGAAACAGCTATTGTTGCTATGGCCAATGTCAACATTATTTTTTTCATTGTTTTTGTTTTAAAGTTAACAAATTATTAAAGCTCATTATCTGCTTCTATGTGATGAACCTGATCCAGAACCACTACTTGTTGATCTTGATGATCCAGAACTTGATCCACTGCTGTATGATTTTGGTGAACTATAACTCGAGTTGCTACTTGATTTTGGAGTACTATAGCTTGAGTTGTTACTTGATTTAGGTGTGCTGTAACTTGAATTATTGCTTGATTTTGGAGTACTGTAATTGGAGTTGTTGTTCGACTTTGGATTGCTGTAGTTTGAATTGTTGCTTGATGAATTATTGCTTGGCGTGTTGTATGATTTTGGAGAGCTATAATTTTGGTTTGAATTTCCATAGCTATTCTGTTTTGGTTGATAATAATTCGAAGGGTTGTTTGATTTTGGATTCGAATACTGATCGTTTGATTTTGGTTGATTATAGCTTGGGGCATTGTAAGTCTTAGGCTTTGAATACTGCATCTGAGGCTTTTGTTGTTGGTTGTTCATAGATTGCTGTTTTGGAGCATTGTAATTATAAGTTTTAACCTCATTATTTGTATTTCCTTTAACACCATTGGTATTATATCCATTTTTAGGTGAAGAGAATTGGTTCGTATTCTTTGGTTGAGAATTCAAACTATTGTTATTATTTAATTGACTTCCATTGGTATTATTAATCGAAACATTATTTTTAACAGGAGTTGTACCAGAATTTAATGTACTTGAGTTAGAAGTGTTTATTACCTGTGTGCTTCCGCTATGATTAACATTTAAATTCTGAGAGTTCGTATTAATTTGAGAATTAGTAGTAATGGTGTTTTTTGATGGAAGAACATCACTTTTTGTAGAAAGACCAATGGAATTTGAAGTACCATGATTTTCAAGCGCTATAGCATTCTGATAGTTTTCAGCTAAAGTAATATGAGCGTTTTTTCCATGCCCGTTATTATTGTTATTGCTTGTAGTCCCAGAGCCATTACCGTTAGAGCTTGAACCGAAATCTCTTGGTCCATAATAATCAGATGTGTTGTCATTACTGTTATAATAGTTATTAGAAGCCCAATATCCATCATTATATCCATCATTATAACCATCCCAGTAGCCATTGTTGTATCCATTATTCCAGCCCCAACCATTATTCCAGCCCCAACCATTATATCCGTAATAGTCATTCCAGCCATAGTGATGGTAATATCCCCAACCCCAACCTGAGTAATAAGAAGGATAATAGCAATAATAAGATGGCCACCACCAGTTATATCCTAAATAGATTGACGTTCCCCAGCAGTATGGATCATAATTGTACCAATAATAATTTGTGTAATAATTGTGGTAGTAACCGTATCCCAAATAAGGATCGTAATATCTTCTTAAACGGGCTGAGTACTCATAATCATAATAATCATCATTGTTATAATAATTATTATTGACATAGGTTGTACCATTTTCATCTGTGTACTGTTCAGAAGTAGAATAATTCCCCTGTCTACTGTTGTTTCCTTGATTTATGGAATCGGGTTGACCATTGGAATTATCAGAATACTGGTTGTTATTATTCTGATATTGTTCCTGAACCTGATTCTGTGAAGAATTGTTGTCACTAGCAGTTGTATAATTAGCAGCTGCGTTGTTTTGTTTTGTATCATTTGTTGTTTGGGCGCTTGTTGCAACAGGAGCGTCCTTCTTTGAATAATAAACATCATCGTAAGAAGAACGAGCCTGATAAGATGAAGTACAAGCAGAGAAAAGCAAAAATGACGAGCCGATAAGTGTTACTAAAGTTTTCATGGTTTTATCCTCCATTTTGGTTATTTTAGAAAGTATTAATTTTTTCATTTAATAATTTTGTAATTTTGTTAAAGAAAAACAAATATCGTACCACATTAAATTTTATTATGGATTTTGAATTTACAACACGGGAAAAAAATTACTCTCAATGGTATAACGATTTGATTATTAGGGCCGATCTTGCTGAAAACTCTGCAGTAAGGGGTTGTATGGTAATTAAACCTTATGGTTTTGCAATATGGGAAAAAATTCAGGCCAATCTGGATAAAATGTTCAAGGACACTGGCCACATGAATGCATATTTTCCCATTTTCATTCCCAAATCGTTTTTTAGTAAAGAAGCTAGTCATGTTGAGGGCTTTGCCAAAGAGTGTGCCATCGTAACGCATTATAAATTAAAAAATTCTCCAGATGGAAAAGGAGTTGTTGTTGATGAGGACTCAAAGCTTGAAGAAGAGCTTATAGTAAGGCCTACATCAGAAACTATAATCTGGGATACTTATAAAAGATGGGTTCATTCCTATCGGGATTTGCCCATACTAATTAATCAATGGGCGAATGTTGTTCGATGGGAGATGCGTACTCGCCTTTTTTTAAGAACTGCAGAATTTCTATGGCAAGAAGGTCACACCGCACATGCAACACAGGCTGAAGCACTCGAGGAAACAAAAAAAATGTTGAATGTATATAAAACATTTGCCGAAGAATGGATGGCAATGCCTGTGTATCAAGGAACAAAGACACCAAACGAACGATTTGCTGGGGCTGTAGAAACGTATTGCATTGAGGCTTTAATGCAAGATGGCAAAGCATTGCAGGCTGGTACATCTCATTTTTTAGGCCAAAATTTTGCCAAAGCTTTTGATGTAAAATTTAGTAATAAAGAGGGGAAGATGGACTATGTTTGGGCAACCTCTTGGGGCGTTTCTACACGATTAATAGGAGCTTTAGTTATGGCTCATTCAGATGACAAAGGACTTGTGCTCCCTCCAAAATTAGCACCCATTCAGGTTGTGATAGTTCCAATATTTAAAAATGAAGAACAACTTAGTATGATTTCAGAGACGGCACAAAGCATTAAAGCGTCTCTTATTCAAAAAGGAATAAGTGTTAAATATGATGACAGCGATACCAGAAAACCAGGATGGAAATTCTCAGATTATGAATTTAAAGGCGTTCCAATTCGAATAGTGATTGGTCCTAGAGATATCGAAAATGGTACGGTAGAAGTTGCAAGGAGGGATACATTAGAAAAAAGCACCATTCAAATAATTGATATTGAAAATAAAATATCTCATTTACTAGAACAGATTCAGAATAATCTTTACCAGCGAGCATTATTGTTTCGAGAAGAGAACACTCATAATGTAAATACGTGGGACGAGTTTAAAGAAATAATGAATGGTAAGGGTGGTTTTGTTTTAGCTCATTGGGATGGAACGGGCGAAACTGAACAAAAAATAAAGGAAGAAACAAAGGCGACAATAAGATGCATTCCGATAGATAATAAGTTAGAAAATGGCTTATGTGTTTATTCCGGAAAACCTTCTGTTCAGCGTGTAATATTTGCAAAAGCTTATTAATTTAAAATCTGTAACCAAAGCCACTTTCGATATAGTCCGCTTTTGCAAAATGTGTCTTTAAAGCCAGATGCGCAAACCAATGGTTTGTAATAGCAAATCTAAATCCTACGCGGTCATAAAACATTCCATCGCTATTGTCCATTGCGTAAAGATATCTTCCAAATTGAACAATAAATGAAAGTCTTGAAAAGACTAATTCGTGAGCAAAGCTAATACCTGGTCGGGTAACTAAAATTTTATTTTTAGGGAAAATACTGTCATGGCTTAAGGTAAATACATTAGAAGCATTGTATGAGAAATCTAATCCTAAACCAATCTTTCTTTTAGGATTGATTTTTCTTAAAAAAGTACCTGCAACCGTGCAGGAGAAATATTTTTTTCCGCAAATAGGATAGACTTCTCTAACACCAAATGCTGTGAAAACGTTAATTTCATTTTTTGATTTTACTTTTTGTCCATCCTCAGAATTTATTGATAATTTGTCTGTTTGTTTCTTGTTTGCTTCTTTAATTTTAACTTTTAATCCCAGATTGGCTGTTGGCAAATTAATGCCCAAATTCGGCATTTTGAATGCACCGTTTGAAAAGTGAGTAATTCCAATCCCTCCGGAAATACTTATGCTTTTTGATACGTCGAACAAAATATGATACATAATATTTATTCCTGCATTAAATCGGGATCCGATTGCAATGTTTTTATAATCAGTAAAACGATCGAAACGCTTTGTTAAAAATCCTAAACCAAATCCAGCACGAAAATTGAAATGAACAGTATTGCTTTCTTTTAAAGGGAAATCCATAAATGGAAAAATTGCATGAATGTTACCTAAGATTTTCGAATTTGCAAGACTAGAATACCAATAACAGATTCCGAGTGTTGGACGTTTATATAATGCATGCCATGGTTTACTTCCATCGGTCCTTTTTTGTATGTTAAGCTCAAATGCAGTAAGGTGAATATTTGCTAAATGCATCATTGATTTATGATGACTTATGATAAACCCGTAATTTATTTTGCTTTCGATATTAAAATCAGTGCATGAGCCTCCTTTGTCAGTCTGTGCTTTAAGAATGTTTGACAAACCAAATTGTAAAACAACTACTAAAATAATATAGGTTCTGAAGTCTTTAATAGATTGAAAATGTTTTCACAAATTTACATTAATAATCTAAATCATACTTCATGTAAATTTATTTTGAAATTTTTATGTAGGTTTGTAAAAAAACTGGAGATGAACAAAACGCTAGATGAATTCAAAAGACTTTTAACCATCATGGATGAGCTAAGAGCAAAGTGTCCTTGGGATAAAAAACAGACTTACGATACATTAAGATATCTTACAATTGAAGAAACATATGAACTATCCGATGCTATTATAGAGAAGGACGTTGAACAATTAAAATCTGAATTAGGTGATTTGTTATTACATATAGTTTTTTATGCAAAGATTGGCTCAGAAAAAAACGAATTTGATATGAGTGATGTGATAGAAGGTATTTGTGAAAAGTTAATAGTACGACATCCTCATATTTTTTCTGATGTAGTTGCTGATACGGAAGAAGAGGTTAAACACAACTGGGAAAAAATAAAATTACAGGAGGGAAGTAAATCTGTATTAGCTGGAGTGCCTAAAGCAATGCCGGCCATGGTAAAAGCATACCGAATTCAGGAGAAGGCCCGTGGAATTGGATTTGACTGGGAGAATACACAACAGGTTTGGGGAAAAGTGTTAGAAGAAATGGAAGAGCTAAGAGTGGAGATTGAAGGTAAAAACAATGACAGGATTGAGGATGAATTTGGAGATTTACTGTTTGCATTGATTAATTATTCTAGGTTTATTAATGTAAATCCAGAAGATGCACTTGAAAGAACGAACAGGAAATTTATCAAACGATTTCAATATATGGAGGAACGAGCGAAAGCATCTAACAGTTCATTATCCCAATTAACTTTATCAGAGATGGAAGTTTTTTGGAATGAGGCAAAAAATGTTTGTTGACAATAACTAGTCTTTAGTTATTAAAATTTGTCTTATAAGCATAATAATAAAAATGTTTTCTATATTTGCAACACAGTTTTATATATTTAGCACATGAAGGTTTATAAAATTTTGTATTTTCTGTTTGTATTTACATGTTTGCAAAATGTTGAGCAAGTTAATGCTCAGTCTGAAGCAAAAGAAGCAAAGTTCCTATATTTCCAAGCAATGGAAATGTTCAATTATGAATATTATAATGATGCCTTGCCAATGTTTATTAAGTTGCTAAATGCCGACAAGAACAATGCAAATTTAAACTTTTATGTAGGTGTGTGTTATCTTAATTCTTCAAAAGTAAAAACTATGGCTTTACCTTATTTATTAAAAGCAGTAAAAAAAATCGATCCTGAATATAGTTATTCTTTTAAAGAAACATCTGCACCTGTTCAAGCGTATCAGTATTTAGGAGAAGTATTAATGTTAGATTATAAGTTCGATGATGCAATAAGAAACTTTAATACTTTCAAAACTTTTCTCACAGATAAGCCAAAGGACAAGGAATTTTTAGATGATGCTAATCGTGATATTGAGATGGCAAATAATGCGAAAGAACTTATTGCAAATCCGATTCAGAACATATCAATTAAACCACTTGATATTTTAAATAGTCCTTATACTGATTATGGATTAATTCCGTCAGTTAAAGGGGATATCTATTATTTCTCTTCAAAAAGGAAAGGCAATTCAGGTTCCGAACAAGATCCTATTGGTGGGTTTTTTGATGATATCTATTTTGTCCAATATAAGGACAAGAAATGGTCAAAACCAAAAAAAATGACAGGAAAATTTAACTCAAAAAGTATTGATGTTATAACCTGTGCGTCCGCTGATCAAAAGACCTTGTATTTCTATCGTTTAGTTAAGGATTATTTTGACATTTATTATTCTACACTTTCAACAAAAAACAAATGGATGAATCCAAAAAAATTGGAAGGTGCAATAAATGGAAAAAATAATGAAACGAATGCAAGTATCTCACATGATGGTAACACCATTTACTTTGTTAGCGATCGTCCTGAAGGCAATGGAGGTACTGATATTTATGTAAGCGAGAAACTTTCTACCGGAGAATGGAGTCCAGCAAGAAATTTAGGGGCAACAGTAAATACTCCCTATGATGAAGATTATCCTTTTCTATCGGCAGATGGCGCAACTCTTTATTTCAGTTCAAAGGGGCATAAAAGTATGGGAGGATTTGATATTTTTCAATCCACCATGTCTGAAGAAGGAATTTGGTCAGAACCTGATAATATTGGCTATCCAATTAATACACCCTTTGATGATGTTAGCTTTAATATTTCTGCTGATGGTAAAAAAGGGTATTATGCTACTGCAAAAAAAGGGGGTTACGGTGAGTTGGATATTTTTGAAATAAATTTTGAAGTAAAAGCAAAGTAAAAAAGCCATTGATATTATTATCCATGGCTTTTAATAAAAATATTTTTATTTATTTCTTTGAAAGAAATTCTGCAACACCTTCGTGTGTAGGTTTCATTCCTTCTTTGCCCTTATTCCAGTTTGCTGGACAAACTTCACCATTTTCTTCAAAAAACTGTAATGCATCAACCATACGAAGCGCTTCGTCAGTGCTTCTTCCTAATGGTAAATCATTTACAACCTGATGACGAACGATACCTTGCTTGTCAATCAGGAAAAGACCACGATACGCAATAGGTCCGCCTTTAAAAATAAATTCATCATCTTCGTTAAAATCATAATCTCCTGCAAGAACATCATAATTTTTCGAAATGGTTTTAGACAGATCTGAAATTAATGGAAATTTAACTCCTTTGATACCACCATTTTTAACTTCGGTATTCAACCATGCCCAATGCGAAAACTTCGAATCAATAGAGCATCCGATAACAGCCACATTTCTTTTTTCAAACTCTGAAATTTTTTCCTGAAATGCGATGATTTCAGTTGGACAAACAAAAGTAAAATCCAATGGATAAAAGAAGAATAACACATGTTTTTTCCCTATGAATTGATCAAGAGAAAAATTTTCAACAAATTCGCCACCATTAACTACTGCGTCTGCAGTGAAGTGCGGGGCTTTTTTTCCGACAAGAACTGACATATTATTTTATTTAAGATTTATATTTAATTGATTATTGTGGTGCAAAAATACTAAATTATTGTAAATATGAAATAATTAAAATAAAATTTTAACTGAAACTGCAGCAAGAACTCCTATTATTATGGAAGCTAATTTAATAAAATTATAACCGTGTTTTTCATCAGATTCAAAAAGGATAATCGTCGAAATGTGAAGAAAAATACCTACAACCATGGCCATTATAATTGCATTAAATGTTGCAACATTTGTAATAAAAGAGCTACCGAAATAATTGCATAAGAACGTTCCTAGTGGAGCAGAAAATGCAAAAACAGTAAGCAAAATAATCGATTTTATACTATTTTTATTTGTCTGAAGTAATAGTCCCATTAATACAATTGATATTGGAATATTATGTATAACAATGCCGATTAGTAATGTGTGTTGAAGACCAGAGTTGGAAAAATTATTTGCCAATGGCATTCCTTCTAAAAATGAATGAATACATACTCCAATGATAACTGAAAAATATGTAGGAAAAGATTTATGCTCATGCACTATGTGTGAATGTTGGTGTCCGTGCTCAACACCTTTTGTTAAAAAATCTAAAATTAGCTGTGTGAAAAATCCAAGCAAGATAAAAAACCCGACAAGTTCTTTGTTTTCGTTTGAGTAAATCTCCGGAATTATGTCTGTAAAGCTGATAGACAACAGATAGGCACCACTAAATGAAAGAATTAATTTTAAAATATGATCCGATGTTTTGAAAGCAAAAATTGAAAGTCCGCTTATTATCACAGGGAGGAATAATGCTGTAAATACAATTATATCCATAGTTTAAGGAATTGTATTGAAGTCAAAAGTAATAAGTTTATTTTCCACAAAATCAAAATGCGTTAATTTTCGGAGTTCAAAAAGTTCCTTCCAATAGGCTAAGAGGGCATCTATGTAATTTTTTTTTGCAATATCTTTTTCGGATGATGCAAGGTTAAGTTCCGTAATGTCAATTTTTCCAATTAAATATCTTTGTTTAGTTACAAGAAATCTTTTTTGAGCAACTGTGTCAGACTTAGCGGCAATAAGTAATTGTTTTTTCTTTAGATTAAACCCCATAACTTTTAAAAAAATTTCTTGTTCAAAATCAACCTCTTCTTGGGCAATAGTAGTGTTAACTAATTCCTGATTTGACTCAGCCATTTTTACTTTACCTTTTGCCATGCCCCAATCAAGAATAGGAACCTGAATTCCCAGTGAGATTTGCTGTTGGTCCTGTGGATTTTTATAAACGTCAGAGAACCCGCCAGCAGATTGAGTTAAGCCATATATTACAAATAAATTAGCGTTGACTCTGTTATCCGCTTTTGATTTGTTAACCAAACTTTGTGATTCAATTTTTTTTCGTTCAAATGTTATCGCATCTGCTCGGTTTGCTTTTGCATATTGGAGTGCTGTTGGGTAATCAACCTGAATATCATAAATGTTTATAGGTAAAATTAATTCCAATTTTTCATTATCCTTAATGCCCAAGTATGATTTCAGTTTGAAAGATGCAATTTGTAAATCAATTTTTGCTTGTTCAAGATCTGCATTGGAATTTAACAAACTCAATTCCATTTGCAAAAGTTCATTTTCAGCTATTTTACCAAGGTTGTACCGCCCTTTGGCAATCTTATAAATGGTATCATTGTTTTGTTGATTAGTAGAATTTATTTCAACGTTAACTTGGGATTTTAATAATTCAAAAAATAAATCTAAAGCTGTAATTGAGAGTATTTCGACTTCTTCAATATATTGTCGCTTAGATTCTTCGTATTTTAGAGGTTCCACTTTTTTCTCCCATCTATACTGATTATAGCTTAATATAGGTTGGCGAAGTCCAATATTGATAGGGGTTGATAAATAGGAAGAGTAGGTAGAATCAGTAAAGTTATCAATACGTTGTATGCCTGATCTTAGAAAAAATTCGCCACCCGTGATTCCCACCCTTTTTGACAACGACATGTTTACTTGTGAGTTTGCCAATTTGCGAGCGATAAAAGCATCATTGCCATCGGGTAAAGTAATTTTAGAAATAGAGCGGTTGAATTCAGGTAAAGTAGCGTCCATGCTTAACAATGGCAAATAACCTGCTTTGAATGATTTATATTCCCAATAACTACTACGAAATCGATGTTTTGTTATAAAAGCATCAGGTGATTGTGATTTTGCAAGAGCGACAACCTGGTCAAGTGTAAACTTTTTAACTTCCTGTGCCTCCAAAAACAGTGGGAAAATCAATAATAAAGAAATCAAAAGTGATCCCAAATTAGCATTAACAATTTTTCTTTGCACAATATTATTTTTATTCATAGCGTAAAGATAAAACGGGATCATTAGATGCAGCTTTTTTAGCTGGCATATAACCAAAAATAATTCCTACACTTGCAGATACACCAAATGAAACGAGAATAGACATAGGAGAGATAATAGTTAAAATACCAGTTAGCTGGGTAATCATTTTTGAAAGAATAACACCTAAAACAATTCCAATAATACCACCTGACAAGCTGATTAAAGTTGCTTCTGATAAAAATTGAAAAATCACATCACGCTTGGTTGCACCGATTGCTAAGCGAATTCCAATTTCCTTCGTCCGCTCCATAACTGTAGCAAGCATAATATTCATAATTCCTATACCACCTACAATTAGTGATATACTAGCGATTGCACCTAATACGATATTGAAAATATCTTTTGTCCGTTGTTCTTGTTTAATTAATAACTCAGGAATTTTTATTTCAAAATCATCTACTTCAGAATGCCTACGTTTGAGCATTTTTGAAATTATCTCGGAAGTTGGAATAAGCATTTTAGATTCTTTTACTTGCACCACTATTTTATCTAATTGATTATTGTTGGTAATTTGACTTTCTGGAGTATTGACATCTGAGTTTTCATCAGAAGACGAAGAACTTTCGCTGTTTTTTAGCTTTGTTGTAGTAATCAATGAGCGATCTTTGTATCGAATAAATAAGGTTTGAATAGGTGTATATATATCGTTGTTGTAATCGCTCACACCTAAATTTTCAGTAGCTGATTTTGAAATGCTAAGTTCATTCAAAACCCCAATTACTTTAAGCCATATTTTACCACACTTTATCCACTTCCCGATTGCTTCCTCATTTGTGAAAAATTTTGATTTGATAGCAGGACCTATTATACATACCGGGCTCCCACTATTCATTTGACTTTCGGAAAACATCTGACCATCGGATAGTTTAAGATCAAAGATTGAAAAATAATCAGGGGTAACGCCAGTTATTTTTGCAGATTTACTTATGCCTTTATTTACAATATATGTATCGTAAATAACTTCAGAACTCACTGCTTGAACAGTTGGTAATTCTTCAATTATTCCTTTTGCATCAAGCATTGTTAGTCCGGGTGAGTATTTTTTAGTAGTGATAACTTGTGTCGTTTTCTCCTTGCTTTTTTCTTTGTCATTTTCAAGTTTGGGCGAGATAATTATATTATTTACACCAATCAATTTAATTTGTTCCATGATTTCCTTTTGGGCGCCATTCCCAATTGCAAGCATTGCAATTACAGCGGCAACACCAAAGATAATCCCTAATGCAGTTAATACAGATCGAAATTTATTAGCAATAACAGCATCAACTGCAATATTCAGGTTGTGTAGATTGCGAAATAAATTTTTAAAACGTGTTATAAAACTCATCTTACTTATTCACTATTATAACTTATCCAATGTCAAAGCATCAGCATTTTCAGGAATAGTAAGGTAAATCACGTCTCCTTCTTTAATGCCTTTCTCTATAATAATTTCGTTTTCATTACTGCGGCCTGTTTTTACTTGTTTTTTAGTAATAAGGCGTCCGTCTTTTAAATAAACAAATGAAATTTTATCTTTGGTATGAACAGCTTCAATCGGGATAAATAAAACATTTTTAACAACCGCAGTGATGATAGTATTTTTTGTTGTCATTGCAGGTCTAAGAATGGTGTCGTGCTCATTGACTAAAATTTTAACTTCAAAAACTTTGGCATCAGTATTTGGAAGCTGTTCGCCAATATTAGCCACTTCAAACACCTTCCCAGTATATATTTTATCTGGAAAAGCATCAATGCCAATTTCAACTTTTTGATTCATTTTAACTTTGCTAATATCGATTTCATTAACATACGTTTTAGAAATCATTATATTCAGGTTAGGTAAGGTAGCAACAATATTTTCCCACACACTCATGGTTGAACCAGCAGTAACTTTTTTACCATCCCAATCACGTTTGTAAATTACCATTCCTTTTTTTGGAGCGTAAATTGTAAATTCCTGAAGTACGTCAACCATGCTTTCAAACTTACGTTGTTGTTGGCTTAATGAAGCATTTACAACCTGCATCTTTGCTTTTGCTTGTTCGTATTTGAGTTTGTAGTTTTTTACTGCTTGCTCATACGTTCGTTTAGATTTTTCCAAATCAATCTCGGCTTGCCTAATGGTGGCAGGTGGTTCGTATTTGGATTGGTCGAGAATAATTTGCTTTTCTTCGTATGCGTATTTCAGATTTATGAGTTCATCGCGTGCAGTGCGGAGTTCCAATGTTGTATCTAATTTTGTAGTGATAACTTGCGATTGAACTTTTTCTAATTCGCTCTGAAGGTCTTTCATTTTACCGCTGATTTCGGTTCTGTCAAGGGTAGCAACATATTCACCTGAGTCAACAATAGATCCTTCAGTAACAAGATCCGTTATTTTTACTTGCCAAATACCAATCGTTCTTAGGTTGGTAGGCCCCATAATATTTTCAGAGCTTTTTGCTTCTAGCTCTCCAGTGGTTGTAACATTAATTTTAAAATCACCTAGTTTTACTGTTAGTGTGATATCTTCTTTCTTTTTATTGGGTGAAGACGCATAGCGCCAAAGGAAGATAATCAGGATAATGGCTATAATTCCCGAGATGCCGTATATCAAATATTTTCGGTTAATCATAAATGGAATTCTTATTTACATTTTAAAAAGAAAGCGTAAAAATACGTGAAAAATTGAGAATAGCGCATGAAAAAGCTAATTTTTGCATTTCAAGCCGACGGCTTTTTATTTAACCTCCAATTTAAATCCTGTTCCATGAATATTGGTGATTGAAATACAAGTATCTTCTTTCATGTATTTGCGAAGCTTTGTAATAAAAACATCCATGCTTCTTCCAATAAAATAGTCATCGTCGCCCCAGATGCTTTTAAGTGCCACTTCGCGTGTAAGTATTTTGTTTTTATTGATAATTAGGAGTTTTAATAAATCACTTTCTTTACGGGTCAGTTTTTGAATTTTAACTCCGTTTTTCAGATGAAGATTATTCACATCAAAAATATATTTACCGATTTTATAATATTGTTCTGATTCCTCTTCATCAGGCATTCTGTAATGGGTTTGACATCTTTTTAAAATAGCTTTGATTCTAAAACTTAATTCCTCTGTAACAAATGGTTTAGTGATATAATCATCGCATCCTATTCTAAATCCTTTGATACGATCTTCCTTCATCGATCTCGCGGTTAAGAATATTATTGGAATTTCTTTGTTGATTTTTTTTACATTTTCGGCAAGGGTGAAACCATCTTTTTTGGGCATCATAATGTCAAAGATGCATAGGTCGAAATTATATTTCTGGAATGTCTGATATCCTTGTTCTCCGTCATGGCAGAGCTCAACATCATATTCTTGCATCTCTAGATAATCTTGCAGAACCATACTAAGATTTAAGTCGTCTTCAACTAACAGAATTTTATACTTATTTTTTTTCATGAAATTAAGTTAAAAAAGGGAAATTTATTTCGAAGGTTGTACCTTGATTTAACTCGCTTTTGAGGGCTATTTGCCCATTGTGATTTTCCACGATAATTTTTACATAATAAAGGCCCAGTCCAAAACCTTTTACATCATGTATATTTCCGGTGGGTACTCTGTAAAATTGTTTAAACACATCTTTTTGGTATGCTTTACTGATTCCAATTCCTTTATCTTCGATTGCAATAAATATTCGTTGATCTTTGTTAAAAGTTTTAATAGTAATGATAGGTGAGGATGAAGAATATTTGTTAGCATTGTCTAATAAGTTGGATATTATATTTGCAATATGTATTTCGTCCCCAACTATGAAATAATTTTCTGCATTAAGCTCTTTATTAACAATTCCGCCACGCTGCTTCACAATCATGTTGATATTATCATAACAAATTTCAATAGTCTTATGGAGATTTATTTTTTCTTTTTTCAAATGCGAATCACCTTTGTCAAGTACGGCGATTCGAAGAATTTGCTCAACCTGATTTTTTAATCGGGTATTTTCATCATAAATAACGTTGGCGTATTTCAATATTTTTTCCGGTGATACATTCACTGATGGTTTCATTAACATTTCACTTGAAAGAGAAATAGTTGAAATAGGTGTTTTAAATTCGTGCGTCATATTATTGACAAAATCACTTTTGATTTGCGACAATTTTTTTTGTTTGAGCAATGAGAAAATAGTAAACGAAAATCCGAAAATTACCACTAATAAAAACAATGCAGAAATGATAAGCCAACCACTCAATTGGTTATGTAACCAACTGCTTTCATTCGGAAAATAGATCGATAACATATAGGATTGCCAAAGGCAATTAAGCGAGGTACAATGATTGCTTCGCATGATTTCAGTTTCGAAACCCTGGTATTTTCCTATAACAAATTTGCCCGTTTCTTTATTAAAAACACCATACTTATAATTCAAATGTATTCCTAAGTTTTCAAATTCTTCACGCACAAATGAATCCAATAATGCAGGTTTAATATCATCGGCTATATTGCTTGATGTCATACCGCAAGCTTCCTGACAACCAATGGTTATAGTTTGATCGTTATTTTTAGTGCCCCCAGATTGTGCGTTCTGCAATTCGTTTACCACTGATTTTAATGCAATACTTACACGATTATCAAATTGTTCTTCTTTAAAATCAATAGCGTTTCGAACCCAAAAAAGCTGAGTGATAACTATACCAATCAAACATATTGACGTAATAATAACAATAAGGGAAACGAGCTGCTTTTTCATTTATATTAATTATCTCAACCGAACCAATTGTATAATAATTCAAAGATAATTATTTTTTAACAATGGGGTTTTTCATTTTCAATCTGAAATTGAAAAATTTCTTATAGGTTTGTATTCTAAATGAAAAAATATTTCTCAGATAAGTATTTCCTAGGTGTTTTAGTATTAATAATTGCATTTATTATTTTTAAAATACCTTATCTGAGTTTACCCTATTATTGGGATGAGGGCTGGTTCAGTTATGCAACCCATGCTATGTATGATAATGGCTTGCGACTACTTCCGGATGCTATACCCGTTGAGCTTTCAAGAGGTCATCCTGTGTTGTTCCATTTTTTTGCGGCTGCTTGGATGCGTATTTTTGGTACAAGCATTATTGCTTCTCATACATTCCCTTTATTTCTTTCTGTTTGCCTAATTTTAGTTTTGTATATCACAGCTAAAAAAATATTTTCTCCGGAGGTTGGCTTTATCTCCTGTATTGTGTTTTCTCTTCAGCAAATATTTCTTGCTCAATCATCATTTTTATTACTTGAAGTGATGCTTTCTCTTTTTGCTGTATTGACTTTGTTTGCGTATTTAACAAGTAAAAAAATTCTATACATTCTTTCAGGCACTCTTTTGCTAATGACTAAAGAGCCGGGAATAATCGTAGTCATTAGTATCGGGCTTCATCAACTATTGCTATTTCTTTTTGATAAACAAAACCATAAGACTTTCCAACAATATTTTAAGGAATTATTAATTGCTACAATTCCTGTTTTTATTGTTTCAATCTATTTTAGTATCCAAAAAATTATGTTTGGATGGTTCTTCTTCCCTTTGCATTTGGCCCTGATGAATTACGACATCGCAGTTGTTCTTTCCAAACTTGAAACATATGCCGCCTATCTTTTTATTTATTATGGTAGAAATGTTCTTTCGTTGTTTTTTATACTATCCATTATTTTTTATTTCATTTTTCGAAACAAAAATATGATCAAAATTCAACAACAAACGGTATTGTTATTTGCAATTTTTATTGTTGCTTTTTTGTTTTTCGCGTCATTAAACTTTTTTTCCCCTCGCTATATTCTTTGTGTTTTTGCTCCTTTTGTAATGATTGTTGTTTTTATTATTCATTCAACTTTTATAAATCACCAATGGGTTAAAGTTTCAATATTCATAATTATTATTTCTGTTTCCGGGTATTATATAACTCAACGAAAATCAAACGCCGATCATAATCTTGGTTATGCAGATGCAGTTTCTATACATCAGCAAACAGTTAAATTTTGTGAAAGTGAAAATTTATTCAATAGAAATATTTATGCCCATTTTTTAATGCGAATGGATCTGACCAATCCTATTACAGGTTATTTAGAAAATTCTAATAGGCGGTTTAATCATGTCAGTGAAAAGTATAATTTAAAGACAGAGTATATTATTCAATCGAATATTGAAAGCGAAACTTATACTTTAGTTGATTCATTAAAAAAGGCAGGTAAGCTTACTTTAATAAAAAGCTTTAAGAAAAACAAAGCGTGGACTGAAATCTACAAAGTGAACTAATAATTTTTATCGTCCGACATTTCTCCTTTTACATAATTTTCTTCAGCAGTAACTTTCCCTTTTTCGTCATAAACAATCCATTTGCCATTCTTTTGAAAGTCGCTGATCAACGTAATGTAATTCAGCTTGCCTTCTTCTTTAAGTTGTCCGTTTTCGTAGTATTCTTTGCTTGAGTATAACTTTTTCTTACTATCAATACATTCAATTATTAATTGAGGTTTTCCGTTTTCATAAAAATATTTAGAAACTACGTAGGCATCTAGACTCTTTGTATATTCCTCATAGGATTCCATATTTCCGTTTGGATAGTATTCTTCCCATTTCAGTGGTTCGCCTTTTAAGTAATCTCCTTTTACTCTTAGCTTACCATCTTTATAGTAGATTTCAATATCCGCACTAATAGGACTTTTTACCTGAAAGGATCGTTCTTCCTGTCCGTTTTCAAAATAATTTTTATAAGTTGTAGTAAGTTTTCCTGAAACATAATATCCTTTATGCTTCAGATTGCCATTAGGGTATAGGTCTTTAATAAGGCCGGAACATTTCATGCCATTGCAATATCTGGTGGAATCGCCACCAATAAAAGTGTTAAAACGATCGTAATACTCAATGCCTTCATCAACATCAATAGAATCATTTTTTGCTTTTGCAGTTGTGCCAGGGGCTTTATTCTGGGCGAATAAAGCCAATGAGAAAATAAAATAATAAATAAATAAAATAGTCCTTCTCATAATGCAATTTACAAAGTACGAATATACAAATTATTTAAGCAATAAGCAAAAATTCATGAATTATTTTATCTTAAAATATCGTGCTCATTTAATAGTTCTTCCATTTGTAGTTGCATTGAGATAGCCTCTTCCTTTGCTTTTTCAATAAAGTCATTTCCGGTCGAGGCATAAATTATGCTCCGAGAAGCGTTCACTAATAAGCCACATTGATTATTCATGCCATATTGTGCAACCTTTTCAAGACTTCCTCCTTGCGCTCCAACACCGGGGATGAGTAAAAAGTGGTCAGGTATTAATGTCCTGATTTCTTTGAGCATTTCGGCTTGAGTTGCACCTACCACATACATCATATTTTCTGATGTTCCCCAATTTGATGATTTTGTAATTACTCTTTCAAACAACCTCATGATAGTTTTGTTTTCGTTGATGTCTCCTGTTTCCAATAATTGAAAATCGTCAGCTCCTTTATTAGAAGTCAAAGCAAGCAGCACCACCCATTTGTTTTTATATTCCAAAAATGGAGTAACCGAATCGCTTCCCATGTAAGGTGCTACAGTGAGTGCATCAAAATCGTACAAATCTAAATACGCCTTTGCATAGAGTTTTGACGTGTTTCCGATATCCCCACGCTTGGCATCGGCAATTGTAAATAATTTGTTGCCAAATGTTTTTAAATAGTGAATTGTTTTTTCAAAGCTCTGCATGCCTTTAGTTCCTCGGCTTTCGTAAAATGCCAAATTAGGTTTGTAAGCCACTGTTACGGATTCAGTAGCATCAATCATTTGTTTGTTGAATTCAAAGATAGGATCATCACATTGTAAAAGGTGTTGAGGTATTTTAGTTATATCGGTATCGAGACCAACACATAAAAACGAACGTTTGCGTTTAATAAGTTCAAAAAGGTCTTGTTTATTCATAGGGAGTTTTTAAAGTTTGTAAAGTTCTTAAAGTTGAAAGTTTATAGTGTTTTGATTAAACCGGAAAGAATTTTTGATATTTCTTCTGACTGTTCAAAGTGGGTGTTAAATTTGTTTTCCGAAATTTTTCCTAACTCTTTAGCCAGGTACAGCATTGAGCGAACTTCGGCGCATGAACCTTTTGCTATGAAAAGATACTGTTTAAATTCATTATTAGTTTTTCTTTCGTAGCCTTCGGCTATATTGTTCATTATCGAAACAGAAGCACGTTGTAACTGGTCTCTGAAACTAAAATCCTTGCAGTGAGCAAAATCAGTATAAATTTGAATAGTCAACTCCTTTGCTTTTTGCCAAGCGATGATATCTTCAAATCTCTCAATCTTCATTTTTCTTTATAAACTTTATAACTTTAAAAACTTTACAACTCAAGTAATTTCCTCTTTTAATCGTTCAGCATTTTCAGCTAACTGTAAGCTGTCTATCAATTCTTGTATGTCGCCATCAATTATATTTTGAAGACTGTACAAAGTAAGTCCGATGCGATGGTCGGTTACCCTGCTCTGCGAATAATTATAGGTTCTGATTTTTGCCGAGCGATCGCCGGTTGATACCATGGTTTTACGCTTGGATGAAATATCATCCAGGTATTTTTTATACTCAAGTTCGTAAATTCGCGTACGCAACACACCTAAAGCTTTATCATAGTTTTTTAATTGTGATTTCTGATCCTGACATGTTACCACAATATTGGTTGGTATATGGGTTAATCGAACCGCCGAATAGGTTGTGTTTACTGATTGACCGCCTGGGCCTGATGAGCAATACGTATCTTTGCGAATATCACTGGGCTTTAAATCAACATCAAATTCTCCTGCTTCAGGCAATACTACTACCGACGCAGCAGATGTATGCACTCTCCCCTGTGTTTCGGTTTGCGGAACACGTTGCACACGATGCACACCCGATTCGTATTTCATCTGACCATACACATTTTCACCAATAATATTCACAATTATTTCTTTGAAACCGCCCGCTGTTCCTTCAGTACAATCAACCAACTCAATTTTCCATTTACGTTGTTCACAATATTTAGAATACATTCGATAAAGGTCACCGGCAAAAATACTGGCTTCGTCACCACCGCTGCCGGCACGTATTTCCATCACTGCATTCTTATCGTCTTCAGGGTCTGCAGGAATAAGCAGTATTCGGATTTCTTCCTCCAGCGTATCCCTTTTTATAATCAATTCATCATACTCTAATTTTGCCATTTCGCGAAACTCCTCATCTTTTTCTTTATCAAGTATCGCTTTGGTCGATTGAATATTATCTAACACATTTGAATAGGTTTGATAACCATTAACTATGGGCTGAAGACTTTTATAATCTTTACTTAATTTAATATAGCGTTTCATATCAGCCATCGCATCGGGCTGATTTAGTTCTTCTCCTACTTCTTTCCAACGATTGTATATAGCTTTGAGCTTTTCTAACATATTTTTTTATCTTTTTTCTGCATTTGCAAACCTACATGAAATTTTTTAATTACACAAAGCTTTAAAAACTTTATAACTTTACAAACTTTAAAACTTTATAAACTTTCAAACTCCACGCATGTTATTCAGCGATGTAATTGGTCAGGCCGAAGTGAAGGAACGCCTTATTAGAACTGTAAAGGAAAGTCGGGTAAGCCATGCCCAGCTGTTCCTTGGCCCTGAGGGTTCGGGTAAATTAGCACTTGCCCTTGCCTATGCTCAATACATCAATTGCGTAAATCGAAGCAACGAGGATTCATGTGGGCATTGCCCTTCATGCCTACAGTTCGCAAAGCTTTCGCATCCCGATTTACATTTTCTCTATCCCATTGCTGCATCAAAGGAAAAACCGCAAAGTTTGAGCTACATAAGCGAGTGGCGCGAATTTGTGCTGCAAAATAGCGGCTATGTGTCGCTCGAACAGTGGTACGATGCACTGGAAGCCGAAAACAAGCAAGGACTCATCAATGCCAAAGACTGTAACGAACTAATAAAAACCATCAGCTTTAAGGCATACCAGTCGGAGTACAAGGTGATGATTATCTGGATGGTCGAAAAACTATTTCATGCTGCGGCTCCCAAGCTGCTGAAAGTACTCGAAGAGCCACCCGACAAAACCTTGTTTATCCTTATTTCCGAAAACTATGATCAAATACTCAATACCATTTCATCCCGTGCACAATTGGTTAAAATCCCTGCACTTAAGCCAAAAGATATTTTTGAAGCACTCACCAATAACTACAATGTGAACTATGCAACTGCCAAAAGCATAAGCGAATCGGTAGGAGGGAATATGGCTGATGCCGTGATGATGGCATCGAGCGAATTCCACGATGACGAACAGATTGCCAATTTCCGTAACTGGATGCTGATGTGCTATGCATTAAAATTCCAGGACCTGATTACGTGGATTGATACTGCTTCTAAAACAGGCCGTGAGCGCCTGAAGCACTTCCTTACATTGGGCATCGAAGTGCTCCGCTCAACCGTGCTCTACAACTATGGTGCACAAGACCTGATGAAGATAAACGAACAGCACAAGGACTTTGTAAGCAAATTCTCAAAACTTGTTCACTCCGAAAACAAAACCAACATCAACCAATTGATGGATGAGTTTAATAAAGCCATTTACCATGTGGAGCGTAACGGTAACGCCAAAATCATTTTGCTGGATTTGTCCATCAAAGTAAATAAATTGATAAAAGCAAAGTGATGGTTAGTGATTGCTGCTTCTTACCATATCCTACGGTCTAAAAACCGATGTGCCCCCTTCGTACCTATCATCCTACTAGGGTAAAAAAATGATAAAACTCATCAACCACTCTATTAAATATCCTTCAACATTTCCAAATTTGTCCAAAATAATTACTTACTTTTGCCATTCATTAAACCAGAGCATTTATGAACGTTGAAGATTATTACAGCAGGGGTTGCAATCAGGTTCCTAAGCCAAACAACAAAACCAATACTGCATTTTGCAAGGGTTGTTGTAAGCTAGACGAAACTAATTGGCTGGATAAAATTCAGATGCCCGAAAGCAATAAACAAGAGGATTTCGTAAAAATAAGATTTAAAAATTCACATAAAGATATCTTTAAAAAGCCCATCGACCTTCCATTGGAAATTGGCGATATAGTAGCGGTGGAGGCAAATCCAGGACACGATATTGGCATCGTAACCATGATAGGTGAATTGGTATTGCTCGAACTAAATGCCTTGAACATCAACCGCAAAACAACTGAATTTAAAAAAGTATATCGCCGCGCCAAATCAACCGATGTAGAAAAATGGATTAGTGCTATGGAAAGCGAAACACCCATTATGCACAAAACACGCAAGATAGCTGCAGACCTTGGCTTGCAAATGAAGGTGAGCGATGTGGAATACCAGGGCGATAAAACAAAAGCAATATTTTATTATTCAGCCGATGAAAGAGTTGATTTTCGCGAAATGATAAAACTATTGGCTGAACAGTTTTCCATCCGTATTGAGATGAAACAGATAGGAGTGAGGCAGGAAGCTAGCCGCTTAGGGGGCATTGGTTCGTGCGGACGTGAGATTTGCTGCTCGTCGTGGATGACTGATTTTAAATCGGTTTCAACCAATTCGGCACGTACTCAGCAATTACCGCTAAGTCCTCAAAAGTTAGCAGGGCAATGCAGTAAACTTAAATGTTGCTTAAATTTTGAGTACGATAGCTATCACGATGCTATTAAAGAATTTCCTAATACCGACTTAAAGCTCAAAACAAAAAAAGGAGAAGCTTTTTTTCAAAAATTGGATGTGTACAAACGAATCCTTTGGTATTCCTATACCAGCAGTCCTCATGAGTTTATTCCTATGACCATCGAAAGCGTTAAAAAGGTAATAGAATTGAATAAAAAAAACAATTTTCCTCCCGAATTAGTTGCCATTGCAGAGGAAAAACAAACAGGACCGGATTTTGAAAACGTAGTGGGTCAGGACAGTTTAACACGATTTGATAAACATCGTTCAAAAAGATGAGAATCACAAAAGGTACAATCATTCTGACAGTAATAGTGCTTTTTATCCTGCAGGCCTGTGATAAAAGAAAAGTGTTTGACAAAAACAAAGAAGTAGCATTAGATGGTTGGGCAGTCAATGATATTGTGCGTTTCGAAGTTCCCATATCAAATTCAAAATTGCGGTATAACTTTTACATCAATGTTCGCAACAACACCAATTATAGTTTTAGTAATCTTTTCCTTTTTATTAACACCATTTATCCCGATCGTAAAATATCTAAAGATACAGTAGAGTGTTGGCTAGCCGACCAAAATGGAAAGTGGCTGGGCGATGGTTTAGGGCAGATAAAAAACAATCGGATTTTGTTTAAACGTGGCTTTCGCTTTGATCAAGTGGGCACCTACGTTTTTGAATTTCAACAAGGGATGCGTGTTGAAAAGCTAAAAGGTATTAACAGTATTGGATTAAGAATAGAAACACTTAAGTAAATGGCACAGCAGTCGAGCAACGAATTTAAAAAGTATATCAAGTATTTTTGGATTGGGTATTTTTCTATACTGGTACTTGTGGTTGTTTTTTTTATCACTACCAGCTTGGGTTGGCTTGGATTTATGCCAACATTCGAAGAACTCGAAAATCCTAAAACAAACTTGGCATCAGAGGTTTATTCGGCCGATCAGGTGATGCTGGGGAAATATTATTATGAAAATCGCTCGAATATTGATTACAACGGTTTATCTGTAAATCTTATTAATTCGCTTGTTGCAACTGAGGATATTCGTTTCGAGCGCCATTCCGGCATTGATTTCAGAAGTTTATCAAGAGTAATTCTTTTCAATATAGTGGGCGGAAACAGAAGTGCAGGCGGTGGCAGCACCATTACTCAGCAATTGGCGAAAAACCTTTTTCCGCGCGAAGAACATCCCGGATTTTTCTCATTGGTTTTTATTAAACTCAAGGAATGGATCACTGCCATCAAGCTCGAGCGCAATTATACCAAAGAAGAAATACTCTCCATGTATTTAAACACGGTGGATTTCGGATATCAGTCATTTGGAATAAAATCGGCTGCTAAAACTTATTTTAACAAATTACCCTCGGAACTTAATATTGAGGAGTCGGCTTTGTTAATAGGTATTTTAAAAGCGCCTTCGTTTTACAGCCCTATCAATCATCCTGAGCGTTCTATGCAGCGACGGGAGGTCGTGTTGCACCAGATGATGGTATACAATTACATCACAAAAGCTCAATACGATTCATTAAAAGTTTTGCCCATCAGCATGTCGCGTTTTCATGTTCAGGATCAAAATACCGGCATAGCAACCTACTTTAGGGAATACTTGCGCTTGTATTTAGATGATTGGTGTTTGAAACATAAGAAACCGGATAGCACCTGCTATAATCTTTATAAAGATGGTTTGAAAATATACACAACCATTAACTCCCGAATGCAACTATACGCTGAAGAAGCAGTAAGTGAATACTTAGGCGAAGTATTACAACCAGAATTCTATAAACACTGGAAGGGTGTAAAAAACGCTCCATTTGATTATTCCATAACGGAAAAAGAAAGAGAACAAATTTTTACTCAATCCATGATGCGGTCTGATCGATATATTAATTTCAAAAAAGCAGGATTGTCCGATGATTTGATTCGTAAGAATTTTAACGTTCCAATTAAAATGACTGTTTTCTCTTGGAATGGAGATATTGACACTATCATGAGCCCAATGGATTCTATTAGGTATTACAAATACTTTCTGCTGGCAGGGCTGATGTCTATGGAGCCGCAAACAGGCTATGTGAGGGCTTATGTTGGTGGCATTGATTATCGCTATTTTAAATATGATCACGTAATGTTTTCTAAACGTCAAGTGGGCTCTACATTTAAGCCATTTGTATATACACTGGCTATGCAGGAAGGGGAATTCTCGCCTTGCTCTAAAGTGCCTAATATTCCTGTTATTTTTGAGTTGCCAAATGGTAAAACATGGGAACCTCATAATTCAGGATCTTATAAGGAAGGCCAGATGATTACGCTTAAAGAGGCATTGGCCAATTCCATTAACTGGATATCTGCTTATTTGATGAAAAGATATTCTCCGCTTGCAGTTATTAAAATATGCCAAAAAATGGGCATTACAAGCCCTATTGATCCAGTTCCATCTATTTGTTTGGGTTCGGCTGACATAAGCGTTCGAGAAATGGTGGGTGCCATGAGTACCTTTGCTAATAAAGGAGTTTTTATTGAACCTATTTTTATTACCCGTATCGAAGACAAAAATGGAAATGTTTTAGAGGAGTTTGTTCCAAAACACAATGATGCAATCAGTGAGGAAACGGCCTATCTTATGCTTACGCTAATGAAGGGAGTTGTTGAAAGCGGCACAGGAGGTCGTTTGCGAGGAACATACCACTTTAACAATCCAATTGCCGGAAAAACCGGAACAACTCAGAACAATTCCGACGGTTGGTTTATGGGTATTACACCCAGTCTTGTTTCAGGCATTTGGGTTGGATGCGAAGACAGAAGCGTTCACTTCAGAAGTACATCCCTTGGTCAGGGAGCTAATATGTCATTACCCATTTGGGCAATCTATATGCAAAAAGTATATGCAGATAAAACACTCGGTATTAAGAAGGACGACTTCGAACGTCCCGCAAAACCTTTATCAGTCGAGATTAATTGTGCTAAATATGATGCACAACACAAAGAGGACGATAAACCAAACGACGATCAGATTTACTAACCTTTTTTAGTAAATTCACGTAACAAAGTATTGTAAAAAATACTTGATTTCGCAATTTTATTGTTATATATTTATCGGCTGACTTTCGACTCTTTTTATTAGTTAGTAATTCTTTGTAACAGTATTTAATGTTTTCTTGTATAAAGTATTATTATTCTACCATTTGATTTAACAAAATAAAATATAACCAAACCTTACTTGCTATGAAAAAAATATCCTTTTTTTTATTTTTATTTTTTATATACTGTTCAAGTTCAATAGGCCAAACCGGAACCGACTTTTGGTTTGCAGCACCTGAGGTAACTGCTGGGCATAATGATGCAGGTCCAAAATTTAGGTTTACTAACACATCCAGTACATTAACAGCTAACGTAACGGTTACTTTTCCTGCGCAACCATTATTGTTAATTACACCAACTCCAATTGTTATTGCCCCAAATGGTACTGCTACATTAATTTTGGACGCTAACCCCAACAATTATAAAGCTGCCATTGAAAATACACCAACTAACACAGTCCTGAATAAAGGAATTCATATTACTTCAGATGTTCCAATCACGGCTTATTATGAAGTAGATAACTCTAATAATAATGAAATATTTGCGTTAAAAGGAGCAAATGGATTGGGGACAGAGTTCTATATACCAATGACAACCAATCCAAACTTAAGTCTTCACACACCATTGGTACCATCTGCAGCAGCAACCTTTGATATTGTGGCTACTCAGGATAACACTACGGTGCAAATTTATACGCGGGTTCCTGTTGATGGACATCCGGCTAATGTGCCTTTTACAATAATATTAAACACAGGACAAACTTATTCCTGCGGTTGGACAGGCGCAAATTTTCAGCTGGCATCAACCCACCCTTCGGGTTCTGTTGTTTTATCGGATAAGCCTATTGCTATCACGGTAAAAGAAGATTTCCAACAGCATTCCGGTTGGGGATGTTATGATTTAATTGGAGATCAAATCGTACCGGTAGATATTATTGGTACTGATTATATTATTATCAAAGGGCAGTTAAACGCAACTGCTGGTGAAAGTTTCTATATATTAGCAACACAGAATAATACAAATGTTTATGTAAACGGGAATCCCGTTCCAGTAGCAACTTTATTTGCAGGACAGACCTATTTTCAGGACAACATTGCCTTGAATAGATATTATATTCAAACGGATAAACCTGTTTATTGTACTCAGGGTACAGGTTTTGGTTGTGAACATGGTTCTGCAATTTTACCTCCGTTAAATTGTGCGGGTTCTGCTACTGTCAGTTTCGTACGATCAACAAATGAATCGTTTTATTTGAATATAATGGTAAAAGCAGGCAATGAAGGTAATTTTACTCTCACGGGTGGAAGCAATCCGCTTTGCATTACTGCCGGTGATTTTGCTGTTGTTCCTGGTACAGGTGGACAATGGATGTCAACGTATGCTAAGTCGTTTACCTTGGCCGAAGTACCTGTTGGTGTTGCAATGAGATTAACCAACTCAACTGATGTATTTGGAATGGGCTTAATTAATGGAGGTGCCGCTACCGGCTGTCGTTATGGTTTCTTTTCGGAATTTGCTGCTGCTATAGTGGTGGACGCAGGTCCTAACCAAACAATTTGCTCTGACGTGAATGCACAATTAGCCGGATCAGTTTCTGGTGGAGCCACAACAGGAATATGGACCACCAGCGGTAGTGGAATGTTCACTCCAAATAACACAACGCTCAATGCACAATATGTTCCATCAATAAATGATATTAATAATGGGTCAGTGATTCTTACATTGACTTCAACCAGTGTTTGTTTCCCTGTTTCGGACCAAGTAACCATTTCTATTCAGGCAAAACCTGTAGTAAACGCAGGAGTTGATCAATCAGTGTGCTCAAATAATCCAAATTTTACTTTAAATGGAGCAGTTGCAAATGCAGTTGGAGGAGTTTGGTCAGGAGGGGCAGGATTCTTTAGCCCGAATAACACAGCTTTAAATGCGGTTTATACGCCTACCATTGGAGAAATTCTTGCAGGTAGCTTAACATTGACATTAACCTCAACAGGTAATGGAGTTTGTAATCCAGTAGCAGATGCAGTGTTAATTACATTTACACCATCTCCTACAGTAAATGCAGGATTAAACCAAACAGTTTGTGCCAATAACCCCAATGTTTCACTAAATGGAAATGTTACAGTAGCTACCGGAGGGGTTTGGACAGGTGGAGCAGGTTCTTATAGCCCTAGTAACACAGCATTAGGGGCTGTTTACACACCTTCACTTGGCGAAATTACTGCAGGCACGGTTACTCTTACTCTGACATCAACAGGTAACGGAAATTGCTTGGCTGTTTCGGATAATATGACAATTACAATTACCCCTGCACCTATCGTTAATGCAGGATTAAATCAGGTTGCTTGTTCAAATAATCCATTAGTTACACTTAATGGTTCGGTTGTGAATGCTACAGGAGGTCAATGGACAGGTGGTTTAGGATTGTTCTTGCCCAACAGCACTACATTAAATGCAACTTATACCCCTACAGGGGGTGAATTATTGGCTGGAAATGTTACATTGACATTAACCTCAACCGGGAATGGTAGTTGTAACCCTGTTAGTGATAATATGATTGTATCTTATACCCCAAGCCCAACGGCTAATGCCGGTATTGATCAAGCCGTTTGTGCAAACAATCCAAACGCAACTCTTAATGGGACCATCACCGTTGCAACTGGGGGCATGTGGTCTGGTGGAAGCGGAACCTACAATCCCAACAATACTGCTTTAAACGCTGTTTATACACCCTCTGGTCCAGAGATTACTGCAGGAACGGTAACACTCACTCTAACAACCACCGGAAATGGTACTTGCAATGCTGTTTCGGATAATGTTACCATTACCATTTCGCCATCCCCGATTGTTAACGCAGGACCAAATACATCCTCGTGTATAAATAATCCTTCTGTTGTTCTGAATGGTTCAGTGATAAACGCAACAGGCGGTATTTGGAGTGGGGGTGCTGGTGTATACAACCCGAACAATACAGATTTGAATGCCACGTATACACCATCTGTTGGCGAAATTCTTGCTGGCACGGCTATTCTTACACTTACCTCTACAGGTAATGGAAATTGTTTGGCTGTATCTGATAATATGACTATTACAATCAATCCTTCACCTACAGCGAATGCTGGTGCTGACCAAGTGGTTTGTTCAAATAACCCCAGTGTGACGCTAAATGGTTCTGTTTTTTTAGCGGCTGGTGGTCAATGGTCGGGGGGGCTAGGTATATTCACGCCTAACAATTCAGCATTAAACGCTGTTTACACTCCTACAATAGGGGAAATCTTATCAGGTAGCCTAACCCTTACATTAACTACTACCGGTAATGGAAATTGTAATCCGGCTACAGATAACATGACTATTACCTATACTCCCTCTCCTACAACAGATGCCGGACCCAATCAAACGGTATGTGGTAATAATGCAAATGTAACATTAAATGGAGTGGTAGTTATTGCTACCGGTGGTATTTGGTCTGGTGGATTAGGAACTTATGCTCCAAATAATACTTCACTTAATGCCATCTACACACCAACTCCCGGTGAAATTGCGGCTGGCACTGTAACATTGACATTAACGTCGACAGGAAATGGAAACTGCCTTCCGGTGAGTGATAATGTTGTAATCACAATTACACCAGCGCCAATTGTTAATGCCGGTTCAAATCAAACTGTTTGCGTTAATAATTCGTTTATTAATCTTAATGGAATTGTAATGTATGCTACTGGCGGTCAGTGGTCAGGAGGATTGGGCTCCTACAATCCAAGCAATACTGACTTGAATGCTGTTTATACACCCACACCAGGAGAATTGTTAAGTGGAAGTTTAACATTAACTCTCACTTCAACGGGAAATGGAAGTTGTCTTCCTGTTTCAGATAATATGACAGTAACATTTACACCCTCACCCACCGCAAACGCAGGGCCAGATCAAATTTTATGCTCAAATAATGCAAATTTTACACTAAATGGTGTTGTCACTTTGGCTTTAGGTGGTCAATGGTCGGGAGGTTTGGGTTCGTTTTTTCCAAATAATACTGCACTAAATGCTGTTTACACTCCAACTTTGGGTGAAATTGCTTTTGGAAGTGTAACCTTAACCCTTACAACTACCGGAAATGGAAGTTGTAATGCTGTAAGCGATAATATGACAGTTAGTTTTACACCCTCACCAACAGCTGATGCAGGCGCTGACCAAATTGTTTGTACTAATAATCCGAATACTTCCTTGATAGGAACAATAACTGTTGCAACCGGTGGAATTTGGTCAGGCGGAACAGGCACATATATACCTAATAATACAACATTGATTATTACCTACATTCCATCACCTGCTGAAATTACTGCAGGATTTGCTGATCTTACCTTGACTACAACTGGTAATGGAAATTGTACTGCTGTTTCTGATGTTGTTCATATCACTATAAATCCTCCGCCAATAGTTAATGCAGGTGCGGATATAATAGCATGCGTTAATAATCCATCTGCCACATTAAACGGATCTATTCAAAATTCATTAGGCGGTATTTGGTCTGGAGGAGCTGGTGTGTTTAACCCGAATAGCACTACCCTCAATGCAGTTTATACTCCTACTCCTGGTGAAATTCTGTCAGGAAGCGTTACTCTTACTTTGACTTCAACTGGTAATGGAAATTGTTTAGCGGTTACAGATCAAGTAACGATTACTTTTTCTCCTTCACCAATTGTTGATGCAGGTGTTAATCAAACAGTTTGCGGAAATAATTCAAGTGTTTCCCTAAGTGGCTCTGTTATTAATGCTGCTGGTGGTCAATGGACAGGTGGTCTAGGTATATATGTACCCAATAGTAATACTTTAAATGCAACCTATACTCCAACGATGGGAGAAATACTTGCAGGTAATCTAGTTCTTACACTTACATCAACTGGCAATGGAACTTGTAATGCTGTAACAGATAATATGACTATCTTCTTTACACCTTCTCCAACAGCCAATGCAGGTGTTGACCAATCTGTTTGTGCAAACAATCCAACAGTTTCTTTGAGTGGATTCGTAACTATTGCAACTGGAGGGATCTGGTCAGGAGGGACAGGAACTTACAACCCAAACAATACGAGTTTAAATACAAGTTACACTCCTTCACCATCTGAAATATCTGCTGGTAGCGTTACCTTGACATTGACTACAACGGGAAATGGAAACTGCAACCCGGTTAGTGATAATATTCTTATAACTATTACTCCTTCACCAACTGCAAATGCAGGAATTGATAAAAATATTTGTAAAAATAATCCCGATGTTGCTCTACATGGAATTGTTACTATTGCTACAGGTGGTGTTTGGTCTGGAGGAGCTGGTGTTTATAATCCTAACAATTTAGACTTAAATGCTGTTTACACGCCCACTATCGGCGAAATCAATGCTGGAAGCTTAACTTTAACATTGACTACAACTGGAAATGGAAATTGTAATGCTGTTTCGGATAATATGACCATCAATTTTACGCCAATTCCTATTGTAAATGCAGGCGTTGATCAAGTGGTTTGTGCTAATACAAGTATTAATTTATTTGGTACTGTATTTCTTGCTTCTGGTGGTATATGGTCGGGTGGCCTTGGACTCTTTTCGCCAAGTAACACAGCCTTAAATGCAGTTTACACACCGACTATGGGTGAAATATTAGCAGGTAATTTAAATTTGACATTAACTTCAACCGGTAACGGCACATGCAATCCTGTTAGTGATATAATGAATATCACCTTTACGCCTGCTCCAACATCAAATGCAGGAACCAACCAAACTGTTTGCGGAAACAATGCAAGTGTTTCGTTAAATGGACAAGTTACGATTGCTACTGGAGGACTCTGGTCCACTAGTGGAACAGGATCATTTACACCCAACAACACAACACTAAATGCTATTTATACTCCAAGTCCAAATGATATTACAAACGGATCTGTAAACCTCTATTTAACTACTACCGGCAATGGCAATTGCAATCCTGTAATAGATAGCATGACTATTACTATTACACCTGCTCCTGTTGTTGATGCTGGTTCGGACCAAACAGTTTGTGTTGATAATTTATTAGTCCCATTGAATGGTTCTGTAACAGGTGGTTCGACAACTGGTATTTGGACAACAAATGGAACGGGTACGTTTATTCCAAATAACACTATGTTGTCTGCTTCTTACCTTGCAAGTTCGCTTGATTCGGCTAACTTTGGTGTTACATTAACATTAACTTCTACTTCAAATGGGAATTGCTTATCAGAATTTGATACTATGCATATTTTTATCTTTCCTGCAGGTATTGCAAATGCAGGCAATGATGTAACTGTTTGCGCAAATAACGCCAGTGTCCCACTGAATGGCTCCATCTCTGGAGGTGCAATTACTGGTATTTGGTCAACAACAGGTACTGGAACTTTTACTCCAAATGTAAATACCCTAAATGCAACCTACCATCCTAGTAATTCAGATACTGCAAATGGGTCTGTAATACTCGTACTCACAGCAAATAGTTGTGACTTTGCATCCGATAGTATAACCATTACAATTTCACCTGCTCCATATGTTAATGCAGGCCCAGATATTTTTATTTGTAGTACGACTGCTCCAATGAATGGTACTATTTCTGGAGGAACTACAACCGGTTTATGGTCCACATCAGGCACAGGGACATTTTCACCCAATAATACAGATCCTCTAGCAATTTATAATGTAAGCATAGCGGACTCTTTAGCCGGTTCAGTTACATTAGTACTAACATCAACAAATAATGGAAACTGTATTACAGGTGTAGATACAGTAATTGTAACTATTACTACTGCCGGATTTGTCAATGCAGGTTTAGACCAAACAGTTTGTGATAATGCACTTGTAAATCTTTCAGGACAGATCACGGGAGGTGCTTCACAGGGAATATGGACAACCAGTGGCACAGGAACATTCACTCCCAATGATACGGCTTTGAATGCAACATATCATCCGAGTGGTTTTGATATTTTGGCCGGCAATGTAATGTTAACACTAACAGCAACTAACAGTTGTAATGTTGTTTTTGATAATGTTTTAATAAATTTCATCCCATCACCAACTGTTTCGGCAGGTGCAGACCAAATTGTTTGTGCGAATAATTCAGTAATAACTCTTAACGGAACTGTAAATAATACTTCCAGTCTTTTGTGGACAACATCAGGAAGTGGAACATTCACTCCAAACAATACATCATTAAATGTGATGTATATTCCAAGTCCAGGAGATATCAGTGCAGGGAACGTCACCATCTACCTAACTGGAAATGGAAACGGTAGTTGTTCCACTACAGTTGATTCAATGTTGCTTCAAATTACTCCTTCTCCTAATGTTAATGCTGGATTTGATCAATCTGTATGTGTTTCTACTACCATGACAATGTTGATGGGCAGCGTTTCTGGTGGAGCAACTACTGGCATGTGGACAACACTCGGTTCAGGGAATTTTATTCCTGATAATTTGACCATGAATGCCTTTTATCAATATAGTAATGCTGATACTGCGGCCGGTTATGTCGATTTAGTGCTTACTTCAACTAATAATGGTTCCTGTATGCCAGTGAGTGATACTGTTCATATTACATTTGGCAACACAACTTATGTTTATGCAGGTCCAGACCAAACACTTTGTGGGGGAATATCCATTGCAAATCTTGATGGATTTGTTACTGGTGGTTCAACTACCGGAATATGGGTAACCTTAGGAAGTGGTTCTTTCTTCCCTGACGATACTACTCTAAATGCTTCTTATGTAGTGAGCAATGGTGATTCTATTAATGGTTCAGTTGATTTGATTTTGATTTCAACCAATAATGGAGCTTGTAATGCCGGATCAGATACATTGACTATATATATTAATAAAGTTCCTATTGTTGATGCAGGAAACAATATCACAGCATGTTATGGGGGTATTTCGACATTAAATGGAAGTGTACAATTTGCCTCTGGTGGACAATGGACTTCGAGTGGCACCGGAACATTTGTCCCAGATAACATTACACTAAATGCTCAGTACATTCCTAGTTACAGTGATAGTATAAACGGTCAGGTTTCCATTATTTTAACTTCAACAGGAACCTCTTGCCCTCCTGTTTCTGACACCATGATTATTACATACATTCAGCCAGTCATTCCAGACTTTATAAGTTCGGTTGCTTGTATTAATAGTGGTACATCATTTATTGATAACTCCAATGTGGTTGCTGGATCAATTTCGAGTTGGCTTTGGGACTTTGGTGGAGGAAACCTTGCAAACACCCAAAACGCAGCTTATGTTTTCACTACATTAGGAAACCATCTCGTTTCATTAACTGTTCAGTCAAGTTTGGGTTGTACTTTCACAATTGTCAAAACGGTCTTTGTTAATCCTTCACCGATTGCTAATTACACGAATACAACTGTTTGTGCTTATGCTGCAGTTGATTTTACTGACGGTTCTTCGGTTACACCCGGTGCAATTACCGACTGGAGTTGGAACTTCGGAGATGGAAGCATAGACAGCATTGCCAATCCAGTACATTTCTTTAATAATGATACAACCTACTCTGTAACGCTGGTTGTAACAAGTGATGCAGGTTGTGTGGATTCAATTTCAAATAATGTGATTTTTTATCCCGGACCAATTGCAAACTTTGCAAGTGATACAATTGCATGTGCACATATTCCAATTCAGTTTACCGATTTTTCCACTGTAAGTGGTGGAAACATCAATTCGTGGATTTGGGATTTTGGTAACAGCACGGGCGCAAATATTCAAAACCCTTCAGGTATTTATTTGACAGGAGGGTCTTATTTTGTAACTTTAATTGTTCAATCTAATCAGGGATGCAGAGATACTGTAGTGAAGCCTATCACAATCTCAAATGGCCCAACTGCTGATTTTACATACTCGGGAGACATGGTTACAGGTAGTGGGATATTATTTACTAACACTTCAATAGGAGATGAAAATTCAAATTGGGATTTTGGTGATGGCATTGGAACATCAACGGTTCAAAATCCTCAATACACCTATGATCAATATGGAAACTACATGGTTACATTGATTGTTCAAGATTTAAACAATTGTTCCGATACTGCTTGGTCGTATATTACGGTAGCTTTAGGAAACGAAATTTATCCACCCAAAGTACCAACCGGTTTCTCCCCCAATGGTGACGGGCAAAACGATACGCTCTTTGTAAGAGGTGGTCCGTTCAGTTATTTAGAATTTAAAATCTTTAACAAATGGGGAAAAGAAATCTTTAACTCCAATGCTGCAACTATTGGATGGGACGGTACTTGGAATAATTTTAAACAACCTTTAGGAGTTTACACTTATACAGTAATTGCTACAACAGTTGATGGAATTGAATATAAAAAATCCGGTAATGTTACTCTTATTAGATAAGAAATAAAAATAATTTATCATGAAAGCAAAAAAAATAATTTTCATTTCCTTGAGTTTAATGTTTGTTTTAAACATACGTTTCCTCTTTGCCCAGGACCCACATTTGTCGCAATACGATGCATCTCCAATGATTATTAATGCAGGCACCACAGGTATGTTTGACAATGAAAAATTTCGCGGAGCAACGCAATTTCGTAATCAGTGGAGTTCAGCAGGTTGTAATTATACTACTACTACTTTATCCTTTGACATGGCATATGATGAACGCTGGGGTTTTGGATGCTATATAATAAATGATGATGCTTTACAAGTTTATAACGCTTTTAATTTTGTTGGTTCTGCAGCTTATAGAATTACAGAACCTGGACAAAAAAAGATAAAATTGGCTGTTGGATTGCAAGCTGGTGTAATAAACAAAAGTATTAAAATGCAGAAGCTGCTTTTTGATAACCAATATTCAAATGGTAATTTTGATTCTGATTTGCCTACAGGAGAAGTGTTTCAGCATAATAGTCGCATTATGCCCGAGGTAAATTTTGGAATTCGTTACGATGGGAATTTTAAAGAAGATAAAATAAAACCCTATGCAGGAATCGCTATTTCACATGTTACAAATCCTCGCGAATCATTTTACGGAGCTAAAGATTCTCATTTACCTTTGAAATATTTTGTTAATGGTGGGGCGCAATTTGACGTTAGCGAAGGCCTGGTACTTGATCCGAAATTCTATTTTATGCGTCAACGTAATGTAAATGATATAAATATTGGTATGGACATTTCATATTTAATTGAACAGTTTGAAATGACAGTTATTGGTGGAGGATTTTATAGGTTTAAAGATGCTGCAATAATCGATCTTGGCTTTAAGTTGAAAAACGTAACTTATATGATGAGTTATGATTTGAATATATCGTATTTAAAAAAGTTTACAAATAGCCGCGGGGGTCTTGAATTTTCAGTTATTTTTACGGGTGCATCAATGAAATCATCACAAGTTCCCTCCAAAAGGTAATAGGATTATCCTATTCTTCTTCAGTAGAAAAAACATTTTTAAGTAAAACACGAATATAAATGGTCTTCTGAAATTTGAATTTGGGATTATCTCCCAGATGAATTTTTTTATAATTCAGTGCAGTGCCAACTTCCATAATAAAGGATTGACCAAAAATGGCCTGAACTCCAGCACCTCCAAATAATCCAAAAGCAACACCTCCTTGCACAACTTTGTATTGTAAATTGTAAGGACTTACCAAACTATAATTCATATTGGCAACCTGCGCCAAAGATTCCAGCACTTTTACATTATTAAAATTAAGTCCGTATTCCAAAAAAGGTTTTATTTTCTTAAGCTTACCGAAGGTTTGATGCAATCCCAAATTAATATCAACCCTTTCTTCTTTCCCCGTAAGCATACCTTGTCGTAATGAAGGTTCACTAGTGGAATTAAATGAATCAACAACTAATGTAAAAACATCACTAGTTCTTAGTTTTGCATAGTTAAATTCAATAAAGTATCCAGTAGTTTTTCTAAAATTATATTGTGCATTAAACCCCAACATCATGGCAGGATTGTATTTCATGTTTTTTGGTAATGTGTTTGAATCAATTGCAAAATCATAATGTACTACATTCTTGATAGCATTATAATTATATTGATTGTCAATTATACTTGACTTTAGATTGTTCTCACCGCTGCCATTATAGAAAAGAGCAGGCGTTTTATCTGCAAAATAAGATCCGAAATTTAAGCCGAAATGCCAACCTAATATTGCATTTTTTAACGTGTCCTTTGATAAGGAATTAGCTTCTGTATAATTTGTGTACAACAGTAACAGTAGTATTAACAATAACTTATTATTATGTATTTTATTTAAAAAAAAATTAAATTGATTTATTGAAAACATCATAATGTTTTTTTTTAAAACCGAAATAATAATCTATGCAATTAGTGACTCCGGAGGGACTCGAACCCCCAACCCTCAGAACCGGAATCTGATATTCTATCCATTGAACTACGGAGCCAATAAATTACAAAATTATTCTTTTTGCGAAAACAATCCGATTTAATAATAAAATAATAAGGAAATATTTTCGTTTGTGCGCAAAATTCTTCGTACTATTGTACTATTAAATATTAAAGTGTGAAACGGCTTTACATCCTCATCATTTATATCATTTGCTTGGGAAATTCGCAAGCGCAGGGAGTCGCTATTGGGCAATGGCGCGAACACTCTTCGTACAATCATTGCATAGCAGTTACTGAAGGCAATGATAAGTTGATTTATTGTGCCACTCAATACAACTTGTTTTCTTTTAATAAAGATGATGAATCTATTCAGCGTTACACAAAAGTGAATGGCTTATCTGATATCGGAATAAGCACTATACGTTTTAACAAATCAATGAATTATTTAATGGTTGCGTATACAGATGCCAATATTGATATACTTGAAAATGGTCAAATTTATAATATACCAGATATCAAAATAAAAAACTTGCAAGGGAAAAAAAACATCAATCATATTTTATTTATGAATAATTATGCCTATTTGTCCTGTGGCTTTGGGATTGTTGTAGTTGATGTCTCTCGTAAAGAAATAAAGGATACTTATTACATTGGACCCTTGGGATCGCATATTGAAGTTTTTGGATTAGCTGTTAATGGAAACAGTTTTTATGCAGCGACAGAATCCGGTGTTTATCAAGCATCCACTACTAATCCAAATCTGGCAAACTATGAGTCATGGACAAAACATACCACCTTACCTCATCCTGATGGAAAGTACAATGCTGTTGTTTCTTTTGCAAACAGAATTGTTGTGAATTTGTCAAACACAAGCATGAACATGGATACGATGTATGTATTCAATGGCACTAGTTGGAATCCTTATCTTTCATCAATTTCAACTTCTTCAAAAGCAAGCCTTGAATCAATGTATGGTATGCTAGTAACTGCTGGTTCATATGAAATAAATGTTTACAATGCATCAGATAATATTATTATTCACCGTTCATATGCCTATCCTACAGATGCAATAATTGATAATGATTCCATTGTATGGGTCACAGATCCTCAAGATGGTTTGATAAAAAACTGGGGAAGTTGGTATGTTCAAAATATTATTCCTTCTGGTCCTTCAAGTTCAAATGTGTTTGATATGTCTGTGCAAGGAAGTAAGCTTTGGGTTGCATCCGGAGGACGCGATGATTCATGGAGTAATCTTTGGCAACTTAGTGGCTTGTATTCCTTTATTGATGACAAGTGGTCATCCTACAATGCTACGAACACTCCCGGATTGAGCAATGTTTTTGATGTTACCTCTATTACAGTTTCACCTTCAAATCCAGATATAGTTTATGCAGCAACCTGGGGACTAGGGCTATTGGAATTTACAAATAGCGTTTTAACAAATGTGTATAACGAAGACAATAGTACCTTAGATACTCTTCATGGTTTACCAGGATATTATTGGTTGGGCATTGGAGGTTCTGTATTTGATGGGGATAATAATCTTTGGGTAACAAATTCATCTGTAAATCGTGCACTTTCAGTAAAAAAAAATGATGGAACCTGGCAGTCATTTGATTTCTCCGGTTTAATAAATAATAATATCGTTGGTAAATTAATTATTGATAACTCTAATCAAAAATGGATTATTCTTCCTAAAGGTAATGGTTTGTTAGTTTTTAATGATAATAATACGATAGGAACTACGAGTGATGATAAATCAAAAAGATTGAATGTGAGTATTGGAAATGGGGGATTACCTAGTAATAATGTTCTATCTCTAGCGCTTGATCAAGATGGTGAAGTGTGGGTAGGAACTGATATGGGTGTTGTTGTTTTTTATTCACCCGAAGCCGTATTTAGTGGTTCTAATTTTGATGCACAATATATTACCTTAATGCAGGACGGACACGCCCAGCATTTATTAGAAACCGAAACCGTTAATTCTATTGTTGTTGATGGAGCCAACCAAAAATGGATAGGAACACAAAATGCCGGTGTCTTTTTAATGTCTCCTGATGGAACACAGGAATTGCAGCACTTCACAGCAGAAAATAGTCCACTCTTTTCAAATACAATAATTAGTATTGCAGTGGATAATTTGACTGGAGAAGTTTTTTTTGGAACAGATAAAGGTATTATTTCATATAAAGGAGAAGCAACTGCAGGGAATGAAGTTTTCTCCGGTGTTTATGCTTATCCAAATCCTGTGAAAGAGGATTATACTGGGCTTATTGGTATCAAAGGATTGACAACAAATGCAAATGTCAAAATTACTGATATTACCGGAAATGTCGTTTTTGAATCTGTTTCTAAGGGTGGTCAAGCAATTTGGAATGGGAAAAAATTTGATGGCGAAAGAGTAAAAACAGGTGTTTACCTTGTTTTTTGTAGTAGCCAAGATGGTTCCGAAAAAGAGGTTACAAAGATTATGGTTATCAATTAATAATGGTTTGCAATGCTTTGTAAAACCAGAGGCGTTGTCCTACATCAAATCAAATACTCTGAAACCAGTTTAATTGTTAAAATTTATACCGAACTGTTTGGGTTGCAATCCTATATTTTTAAAGGAATTCGAACAAAAAAATCATCAATCAAATCAAATATTTTTCAGCCATTGTCACTGGTCGAAATGGTAGTTGACCATAAAGAAAAATCAGCAATTCAGTTTGTCAAGGAAGTTCGAAATTCCTACCAATTTATATCAATACCACATGATGTACGTAAAAGTTCAATTGTGCTTTTTTTGAATGAATTGATTAATAAATCAATTAAAGAAGAGGAAGCTAATAATTTATTATTTAACTATATTTATGACAATATTGTTTTGCTAGACTCTACTGAAGAAAATTTTTCGGATTTTCATTTGTTTTTTACTATGCATCTTACAAGCTTTTTAGGGTTTGTGCCTTCGGGAAATTATTCTGATACCAATTGTTATTTCAATTTGCGAGAAGGGATTTTTCAAAAGCAGTTTTTCGAAGATGAATATTATCTTGATAAATCGAAGAGTTCGCTATTGCATCAAATAAATAATTCCAGTTTTGATTTTTCGACGCCATCAACTTTCTCACGAAAGACACGCAACGAAATTCTTAAATCAATGATTTCATATTACTTGATTCATATTCCGTCAATGAAGAAAATGAATACCCTAGATATTTTGGAAGAAGTTTTTAATTAAAAAACATCATCAATGTTTTTTAAAAACTTTCATAAATATTGTTGACACTAATAATACCACTGTGACCCACATAAAAAATCGAGCTAAATAATCACCATGTTTTACATAAAATGTTAATGTTGTGTTTGCAAGTATTGTTTGTTTAAGAGCAATAGGTTCCCACCAATTTGATTTTTCAATGACCTCTCCTTTTTGATTAATAAATCCTGAGATGCCTGTGTTTGCAGAACGGGCAATGCTCCGCCTAGTTTCTATTGCTCTCAATGAGGCGTAACAAAAATGCTGGCGATATCCGGGAGTATTACCCCACCAGCCGTCGTTTGTAATAATAAAAATAAACTGTGCACCATTTGAAACATATTCAGCAACATATTCACCATAGATTGATTCATAGCAAATAACAGGAGCAACTTTAATATGATCTGCAGGAGGATCAAATGGTGTACGATTAGTCTGTACTCCATAACTGCCATTCATACCGCCAAGATTAATCGAATATTGCTCTAAAAATCCTAAGTATTTTGGATACGGCATTTTTTCTACACCAGGGACCAGTTTAGATTTATGATACAATTGAATACTATTACTGGAATCAACAAACAGTGCCGCATTGTATGCATCATACCATCCCATATTATTAGGATATTTGCGGGCTGTTTCAGAAAGTTTTTCATTTGGTTTGTATAATTTGTATGTGGATGC
>Ga0172375_10000349_pt1 | contig 74034 bp, 76 predicted proteins | sample LakKiv1m_FD_114537 | JGI IMG/M metagenome (GOLD analysis project Ga0172375, IMG submission 114537) | Freshwater microbial communities from Kabuno Bay, South-Kivu, Congo - kab_092012_11.1m | ecosystem: Environmental > Aquatic > Freshwater > Lake | place: Democratic Republic of the Congo... | reverse complement strand
TTGTTTGCTCGCTCACCCCGCCTGCGGCGGGGCTTCGCTCGCATTTTCCCCTGTATTTCGGCACAAAATCAAACGGACGGACAAAATCAAAAAGCAGTTTTCTGTCCAGCAGGCGGCGGTTCGGGGCGGCAAAGCCTCCAGAGCAAAAACATACCATTAAATGAATTATTGAAATGTTTTTGCTTTCCAATTTTTTCCGCGTGCCGCTTTGCGGCACTACGAAGCCAGTTTTTTAATCCCGCGCTTTTTCCGCCAAAGGCGGAATGGCCAAAGGCGACATTAAAATTAAGGAGTAACACATTATGAAGACAAAATATTTTCTCTACGCTCGCAAATCTACCGAAGACGAAGAAAGACAAGTCATGTCCATTGAAGCCCAGCTTGCGGAGTTGGCGGAATTTGCCAAAAGAGAAAACATAGAAATCAACGAGCAATTTATTGAAAGCAAAAGCGCAAAGAAGCCGGGCCGAGAAATCTTCAACGAAATGATACAAAAAATTTACGCCAGCAAAGAGCCAGTCGGTATTTTGGCGTGGCACCCCGACAGATTAGCGAGAAACAGCGTTGACGGCGGACAAGTGATTTACTTGATAGACATCGGCAAGATCGCTTCTTTGCGCTTTCCCACATTTTGGTTTGAGCCAACTCCGCAAGGGCTCTTTATGCTTCAAGTCGCCTTTGGCCAATCAAAATATTATTCTGATAATCTTTCCGAGAATGTAAAGCGCGGGATTAGACAAAAACTCAGGCGTGGCGAATGGCCCGGTCTTGCGCCGTTTGGCTATGTGAACAATCCCAAAACCCGCACAATAGAACCCGACCAAATGAAAGCAAGAGTTATTAAAAAAGCGTTTGAGGAATACGCGCAAGGCCGCCACACTTTGGAAAGTTTGGGCCAACGCCTGAGTTTTTGGGGCGTGGTGAGCGGAACCGGAAAACCGCTCTGCAAAGCAACCTTGCAACGAATGCTCACGAATAAAGTTTATCTCGGTTTGATTGTTCACAACGGCGAAACTTATGAGGGCGGTTTTCCGGCAATTGTTTCCAGAGCGACTTTTGAGAAAGTGCAAGAAGTTTTGAAAAACCGAGCCAAGCCGCGCCATTCCAAAAAGCGACATTATTTTCCATTTACCGGACTTTTAACTTGCGGCGAATGCGGCGCGGCAATAACCGCCCAATGGGCGCACGGCAACGGCGGGATATATAGATATTACCGTTGCACTAAGCGGCTTGGCTCGTGTTCGCAAAGATATTTGAGAGAGGATTTGCTTGTTGAGCAGTTGAAAGACAAAATCTCAAAAGTCGCTCTTTGCGAAGACTGGAAAGAAAAAATGCTGGCAAAGGTGGAAGTGTGGGAAAAAGAAAATATCCAATCTTCGCAATCTTTCGCCCAAAATATGGAAAAGGAAATCAAGGAAACCGAGCAAAAACTTGATAAATTGGTAAACGCCTTTTTGGACGGAAGCATTGAAAAAGAAACCTATCTCGCCAAAAAGGACGAACTTATCAAAACAAAAACAGACCTTAACAAAAGAAGGGCTGATTTTGGGCGAAAGGGAAACAATTGGATTGAACCATTGAAAGGGTGGATTTTATCCGCTCACCACGCTGAAAAACTGGCTTCGTCAAACGAATTTGATGAAATCAAATCGTTTGCGGAAAAAATTGGAACGAACCGCCGTTTGCTTTCCCGAAAAACTGAATTTGAATTTGTCCGTCCGTTTGATTTTGTGCCGAAATATACGGAAAAATGCGAGCGAAGCCCCGCCGAAGGCGGGGCGAGCGAGCAACAAAACGCCTCTGAATTTTCAAAATGTCTGAATTGGTCGGGGATACTGGATTCGAACCAGCAACCTCACGGTCCCAAACCGTGCGCGCTAACCAATTGCGCCAATCCCCGAGAGTGCCGCTGGCGGGAATCGGACCCACACGGTTTTTGAGACCACAAGATTTTAAGTCTTGCGTGTATACCAATTTCACCACAGCGGCGATAGGGTATTATATAATGGGCTTGAGTTTATAGGTTGAATTTGGATTATGAGAATAGAGATGGCAAAGACATTGGCGAGTTTATATAATGCGGTAGTGTGGCCGTTTAGTGGTAAGAGGGCAGAAGTCTGGCCAACGGATATTGTTTCAATAGGCGGAAAAAAGGGAGAGGTTTTGACAGGAACGGGTGATCTTGTGAAGGAAATAGTCAGGGAGAGAGCGGAAAGTGCGTGGAGAGTGTCAGGTTATGCCAGAATTACGTTTACGAGAAGGAATTGAGTTGGTGGTGAGCGGGCGAGCGGAATTGGACCGCCTACTACTCCTTGGAAGGGAGTCATTTTACCGGTAAACTACGCCCGCAATTTTAAGATGCAGCCATATTTTATCAGATTTGGGAATGTTAAAATAACCCTATATTGAGCCAGAGTGTTGAAACTGGCCCGCCTGCATCGCTATGCGAAGCATTGCGGGCAGGTAGACAAGCTTTGGGCAATTTAAAATAAGCTAAGCCAGAGTGTTGAAACTGGTAGACAAGCGTCGCTCAGAACGGCGTGGATGTAAAACCGTCCATATGGGTTCGACTCCCATCTCTGGCACCACCCAAGCCGAATTGAAAAAAGGCTTGGTATAATACGTTATTCGCCGAAGTAGCCAAGATGGTCACGGCACTGGTCTGAAAAACCTGGGATGTTGGTTCGAGTCCAACCTTCGGCACAGCGTAATATTTGCTTCGCAAATAAACGCTGCTTCGCCAACACTATGCGGAGCAACGTTTAAAATCCGAAGGATTTTTATTACGTTGCGAGAGTAGTTCAGTTTCGTCCAGAGGACGATCAGCCTTTGGCTGAGGCTAGAACGAAATCGTTTAGTTTTTGCGAGAGTAGTTCAGTTTCGTCCAGAGGACGATCAGCCTTTGGCTGAGGCTAGAACGAAATCGTTTAGTTTTTGCGAGAGTAGTTCAGTTGGCTAGAACGTCTCCTTGCCAAGGAGAAGGTCGCGGGTCCGAGCCCCGTCTCTCGCTCCATGATCTCCGTTAAGGGGATTTTTTTATTGGTAAAATAGCGCGTTATGTCAAAGGCTAAGAATCCAGAGGTTTTCGTTCCAATGGAGATTGATTGTGAGGTTGGGGAAGTAAGGGCGAGAGTATTGGTGTTGGTTGATTTTTGCTTAAGAACTGGGGGTGATGATATTGAGGCCTATGTAGAAGAACCATGTCGAGGGTGCCAGCGGTGGACGGATGAAGAAATAGCTAGAGTGATGAAACGGGCACAAAAGAGGGCGAGGAGAAAAGGAGATAATTTCGGCATACATAGCAGGACTGGCGAGGAGTTAACTTATTGTGATCTTAAAGATCGGGTCCCAGTATTAGAGCAATATGTCATCGATAGTGATCGATTTATGGGTGTTGATGGTGAGGGAATCCGTCCAAGGAGACATAAGTTGATGGTCTATTCGTGTGAACCGTTTGTGGTTGCGGGAAAAGAGAGTGGATTGAGAAACATTGTTGTAAAATAAGGGTGTTTGGCCGCTTAGCCGTATTCGAGAGTCCGTAGCTCAGTTGGTTAGAGCGCACCGTTTACATCGGTGATGTCGGGGGTTCAACTCCCTCCGGACTCACAAGATTGATATAATATGCCTGTTCTGCCGATGTGGTGAAATTGGTATACACGTACGCTTGAGGTGCGTATGCCGCAAGGTGTGGAGGTTCGAGTCCTCTCATCGGCACTATCGACTGCCCGGTCGTCTAATGGCCCGCCGTCGCTAGGGCTTTGGCGGGTAAATAGGACAAAAAATATTGCGGGGTCGTCTAATGGTAGGACAGCGGACTTTGAATCCGTTTATTCTAGGTTCGATTCCTAGCCCCGCAACAGCTCAGACAGAAAAAGGATAGTTTGGGATTGATTGATAATGGTAGAATAGCGAATGAAATTGAGTGAGGTTTTTAGAAGTGACGGAAGGGTTAAAGAAGGGACAGTGTTAAAAACACAGTTTGTTTATGAGAGCGGAGCAGAAGGTGGTTGTATTTATTCGATTTGGGGAGGGACAAGGTTGGAGCGTTTTGCCGAACAAACGAAGGAAGGTGGCTTAAGTGTTTTTTCAAGAATTGGGGATAGGGTTGAGTGGATAGAGATACCAATGCCAAGAGAGGTTCCAGTACTGTTGTCTCCCTGGTCAGAGTCGTGGGATGAAATGGCAAGGCGCGGTGAAAGAGCGGAATCGACCCTTGAGAATGGGGTTGAGAGAGGTGTTTCAAAGAAGGGAAAGGAGGCGCCAGAGAGGATTGGTGATAAAAAATGCTAGAATCGGGTAATGGAGGTAAAGATTGAGCCGTCGTGGAAAGAGGCGTTGAAAGAAGAGTTTGAAGCGGATTATTTTAGGGGGTTGAGGGAGTTCGTTTTGGAGGAATATAAAAAAAATACGGTTTATCCGCCGCCGGGCTTTGTGTTTCGGGCGTTTGAGCTGACGCCGTTTGATCAGGTTAAGGTGGTGATATTGGGACAGGATCCGTATCATGGACCAGGACAAGCCAATGGTTTGGCGTTTGCAGTGGGCAGTGGAGTGGATTTGCCGCCATCACTGGTCAATATTTACAAGGAAATTAAGAGCGATTTGGGAGTGGAAACGAAGAATCGGGGTGGAGATCTGGAAAATTGGGCAAAACAAGGGGTGTTGATGCTTAATGCGACACTGACGGTACGAGCGCATCAGGCAGGGTCGCACCAGAATAAAGGGTGGGAAAAATTTACCGATGCGGTGATTAGAGTTTTGTCGGAGAAGAAAAGCGGACTGGTATTTATTTTATGGGGTAATTATGCCCAAAAGAAAGGGCAAATTATAGATGAGTCGAAGCATCTGGTGATAAAATCAGCCCACCCTTCTCCCCTATCGGCTTATAATGGTTTTTTTGGATCGGCATCGTTTTCGCAAGCTAATGCTTATTTGATTTTTAACGACAAAACACCAGTTGAGTGGTAGGAATTAATCATTAAGCCAGTCTTGGACATTAATTCTGGCAGCAAAAATAGCTTCTTCTCGAGTGATGGGCCTGCCGGCACGTTGGTGGTCTCCAATAACTTTTGCTATGGCTTCTTCAAATTTTTGTTGTCCTGGAGTTGGCGGAGTTGGGGTTTGGGGGGCTCTTGACCGAAAGATATTTATGGTTTCAAGAAATTTCATAAAAAATAAATGATTAAATTTTAGGGATGGCGGAAATAGTGGCGGAGGAGGTGGCAACGGGGATGGGGGTGGCGGAAGAAGTAGCGGGAGGAGCGATAATGGGAGTAGGTAGAACCAGAGGAATTGATTCGAGTTTTTTGAGGATATCCCAGTCGATACTTTTGTAAGAAAGCCAACCGGCATAGGCCAAGAGAGAGAAAAGAGAAGCTATAAGGAGCCAACCAATGGCGTCGATGGGGCGATTTTCTGTCGGTGGCATGGGATTATTTTACCCGAGAGACGGTGTAAATGGTAGGATAGGAGAGAAAGATGGCCGGAGATTCTTCCAGAAGAAAGCGCTGAAAATCTTGGTAGATTTTTTTTCGCTCCTGAGCATCAAGAGTCAGGCGGCCTTCTTCAAGAAGTTTGTCGATACGGGAATTATTGAGACGGGTGGTATTTTTGGTTTGGGTGGAGTGCCAAAAAAGATATTGGTCGGGATCGCTGGGAATTTGGCCGTAGGCCATGACAGCTTCGTAGGTGTCGCGGTTGAAGTTGCCAATGGTGATAGTAGTGTTGATGTCGAGTATTTCCTGCCAGGACTTTTTGATAGCTTCGGCCAGAGTGAGGAGCTGGCGGTCGGTAATAGTAAGATTAAGGCTACTAATTTTGTTTTTTTCAAAAAGTTCGCGGGCATGATCGGGGTCGAGGGGATACTCCTTAATGTCGGGATTATAGGCCCAGGAGTCGGGAGAAATCGGCCCAAGGCAACGTTCATTTTTATCGTTGGTTTTTGGGGTAGCATAGGCCAGAGCCTGGCGGAGCGGTTTCTGGGAGAGCTTTTCGGTGTTAAGGAAAATGGCCAGGTATTTTTGATCAGAAAGAATTTGGGGGGTGATGTTAATTTGTGGCCAGGAAAGAAATTCCTGGGGGAGAGTGCTGATTTCAATTTCATCAACTTCACCCATCTTAAAGGCAGTGACAAGATCGCTTTCGCTGGGGTAAAAGCGGAAAGTGATTTTTGATTGGTTGGGGGAGACGGGTTTGAGGTAAAGGTGGCTAAGATAACCATCGCGGAAAAGGCTGTCTGTGAGGCGATATGAGCCAAGACCGAGGGTGAAACGACGAAGAAGGGGTTTTTCGAGAAGAGAAAGAAGCGGGGCAAAATCGGTTTCAGAGGTGACTTCAAGGGTTTGTTGGTCGATGGGGCGGAAAGAAACCGATGGCGGAGGTTGGTTGACATCGGAGGGGAGGAACGGTTTGCCGTCGTGCCAGTTGAGGCTGGGGTGAAAAGTGAAAAGAAAAGTGCGGTTGTCTTTTTGATAAATTTCTTTGACTAAGGGAGAGGCTTTGAATTTTTGGTTTTCAGAAGTGGTAGTCAAACCGTAGCTGATAAGGGAAGTAACTTTGAAGGGAAGATTTTTGAGAGTGTAAAGGCCTTCGATGCCAATAATTTTAGTTTTAAACTTAGGGTTTTTTAGAAGCGAGAGAAGTGGCAGCCGGAAGAGGTAAGCGCTGGCGCCGAGGGCGAGTCCAAGGAGAAGAAACGGCAACTGACGCCGCAGATAAAAAAAGATAATTTCGAATTTAAAATGAAGTTTAGTGATCAAACTTAGATGATGGTTTGAATGATTGAGGAAATGAGAAAGGCAGCAAGAACGAAGAGAGTAAGATTGAAAAGGACTTTTTCCCAACCGCGTTTTTGGTAATTAACGGTGGAGAAAAAATTGGAACGGGAGTCGCTTTCGGGATTAGATTGGAGAAAGACAAGGACGATAAGGAGAATGGAAAGAGCAATTTGGAGGACAATGAAAAAAGTTTTCATACTTTTATTTTCCTGGTGAGGAGAGAGTTAAAAATATTTAATAAAAGACTTAGACTAAAAGAGGTGGCAAAATAGGCAAAAAACCCTGAGAGATTTATTGACGGAATAGTAAAACCCTGCCAGGATATAGTGCCAGTAGAAATGTTGGCAACGGAGAAATCGGCGAGGAGAAAAACCGCCAAATAGAGGCCAAGAACGTTGATGATAACGCGGAAGGCACCAAGAGTAATAAGGTTGATTGGTAAAAGAAGAAGTTTGAGAACCGGTTTGATGATAATTTCGAAAATGGCGATAACAGCAGCTGTTTTGATAATGGTTGAAAGTCCGTTGGCAAAAACCAAATTGCCCCAGAGGCAGTTATTGGTGGCCAGAGCGAAAGAGGCGAGAACGATGAGGCGGAGTATTTTTTTCACTGGTTATTATTATACCGCCAAGACAAAGGATAAAAATGGCGACAGCGAGGAAAATCAAGAGCCGGAAGAGGTAATGATAGTTGGTAGCGCTGACTGAAAGCGGCTGGGGCTGGTTGTCGGAGGTGATGGTAAAGATAGTTTTTTGATTTTTTGGCAGAAGTGAGGGGAAAAAGGGTAGCGGAGTGGCGTCGATTTCGGTTGAAGCGAGCGGGGGAAGATTGCCAACGTGATAGCGATTCTGACCATCGGATAGGGTTAAATTTTTTAAGGAACTGAAGTTGGGGTTGGTAATTTTGAGCAAGGGCGGGAGGAGTGGCTGACGACGGAGAAATTGGAGGCGGGGAGGAAGGAAAGAGGGGTCAAGTTCTTTGGTGGTGAAAGAGACATCGACGGTTTTTGAGTCGGAAGATTTTTTGAAAGAACCGGGAGGCGGGGGGTATTGGCTGTCGAGACCGTGGATAACGAAAGTGAGATGGTTTAAATCGAGATCGTTGAAAAAATCAATGCCGTTGGTAGTTTTGGTCCAGGTGGGATCGATGTCGACCCAACCACGGGAAGAATCGTAGTACTGGGGCCAAGCATGAAGAATGTCGGTGGAAGGATTAGTAGGCTTGAGGCGGCTGTTGTTGGTGTAGGCAAAACCTTCAACTTCTCTGGCTGGCAAACCGGCGGCTCTGGCAATAGCAATAAAAAGATCGGTAAATTCGGTGCAAAGTGATTGTTCTGGGCTTTTTAGAGCATTGGCGGCGCCGCGGCGGGTAGCTTGATTGAGGCCCTGGTAGTTATAGTCGAGAGTGGCGACGACATAATTGAAAATCGCCCGGGGGGTTTTGAGGGTGGCGGCCAGGTTTTGAATTTGGGGGTGGGAAATGGGCCAATAAGGTTTTTCCTGAAGATAATCCGAAATTTTGATGGAGGTGGTCTGGCGATTGGTTGAAGGAAAGATTTTGGCCTGGCCGGTAGCGATAATCTCCCGAGATTGATGTGGCGGAAGATGATATTGGGCAAGCCAGTTGCCGTCGGGGTCGGAGATGATATTAACAGGACGGGGTTCAAGCTTTTCAAAAATGATGGCCTGGGCGGGAGTATCCGGGGGCAGGGGGATTTCGGTGAGGACAGTTTCGGAGGAGGGATTGTCCAGAAAATAGCGGAGGGAAAAATCAAAGAGTTGAAATGGGCCGAAAGCGAGGCTGACCCGGCGTTGCTTGATTTCCGGGGTGGAAAAAATTAGTTGAGAACCCGATGATGATGGGGCGAGAGCTTTTCCGGAAATAGAAGAAAAGGCAAGACCGCCGAAAGATCGGGGAATATTGAGGGTGATGTTGATAGTGTCGGAGGGAGTAAGATGGTAATCGGGAAAAATAATTTCGTGAGTATTGCCTTTGATTTGGGCGAATTCTGGAATAGCATAGCGGAGGGTAAAGGAAGTTGTTTTGTCTTTGCCAACAGATGGCCGATTGAAAGTGAGATAAATGGAAGTGGCAGAAACACCAATGTCGCTTTTGGTGACGATATTACCAAAGTCATCGTTGCCGGAAATAGCTTCAAGGCGAGAATGGGAAAGATCAAAACGAAACTCCCGGGGATAGATTTCGGAAAAATTATTGGTCAACTGACATTGGTGAACTACCGAAGCCCGGCCGTTGTCGTCGAGAGTATAGGTGATATTTTGGGAAAGTTGGAAATCGACGGCGTGAAGCGTGGAGCGAGAAATAAAAAAAAGGAAAAAGCAGAGAACGAGAGACATAATGTGCTTTTATCTTATCAGGAAAATCAATGACTTGACTTCGGGTAATGTTGGGGTATTATAAGTTAATGGCAAAAACTTTATATCGGAGACAGAAACAAATTTTTGATTATATCGGCCAAAACATCGAAAAACTTGGTTATGCCCCGACGCTAACGGAGATTGCCCAACATTTTGGATTGTCATCGTTGGCAACGGTACACGAGCATTTGGAAGTGCTGGAAAAGAAGGGGCTGATTAGACGATATCGGGGGGCAGTAAGAGGAATTGAGGTATTGGAGAAGGAGGAAGAAAAGATGTCGGGGTTGAGACTGGAAATTCCAATTTTGGGTTTTATCGCCTGCGGCCAGCCAATAGAACCGTATACCGATCCAAATGCAACTTTGGCGGTGAACCCATCGTTGGTAAAACCGGGCGACAGATCGTATGTGCTCCAGGCCAAGGGAGATTCGATGGTCGATGATGGGATATTAAGCGGAGATTATGTGGTAGTAAAAGAGCAACAGGAGGCGAATAACGGGGATATAGTAGTGGCGGTGCTGAAAAATGGTTTTGCGACGTTGAAAAGATTTTATCGGGAAGCGAACCGGATTAGGTTGCAACCGGCAAATTCAACCATGTCACCGATTTATGTGAGTGAAGTGGAAATAAGGGGGAAAGTGGTAGCGGTAATAAGACAGTTCAGCTAAACCCACCCGCCCTTCGGGCACCCTCCCTTGACAAGGAGGGTTTATTTTTTTAGTTTTAAATTTATGTTGTATATAATTTCGACGCCGATTGGGAATATGGGAGATATAACCCTAAGGGCAATAGAAACGCTGGAAAAAGTGGAAGTGTTGTTGTGTGAGGACACAAGGGAAACAAAAAAATTGTTAGAAGGACTGAAAATAAAAAATAAACCGGAATTGGTGTCGTTTTATGATGAAGTTGAGGAACAAAAAATTCCGCAGGTTATAAGTTGGTTGAACATGGGGAAAGAGGTGGGGGTGGTGAGCGATGGCGGGACTCCCCTACTCTCTGATCCGGGGTGGAGGTTGGTCAAAAAATGCCAAGAATTGGGCTTGAAATACACGGCGATTCCCGGGGCATGCGCGGCGGTTAACGCGCTGGTGCTGGCAGGATTACCAATGGGAAGGTTTAGTTTTTTGGGATTTTTGCCGAAGAAAAACGGGGAAAGGAAAAAGATTTTGGAGAAGTACAAGAATATTGAAGGGGCGAAAGTGGTTTACGAATCGCCCTTTCGGGTAAAAAAATTAGTTGAGGAAATAAAATTGATTTTTGGAGATAAAGCGGAAATGAGAATTTGTCGGGAGATGACAAAAAAGTTTGAAGAAGTGCAGGTGGATTTTGATGAGGATACCAGAGGAGAGATGGTGGTGGTATTTGAGTGAGTTTGGTATATAATAATGTTATATGGAAAAAATAAAGGTAGTGAGGTCGGAGGGATGTAATAACTGTCTGAAAGCGTTAAGTTGGAGGACGGAAAAAGTTGACCTGGGGATAATGTTGAGGTGTCAAGGGAGGGTGGTGGCCAAGTTGAATGGGATGAGGGTGGGACAACAGATCCCTCCGGAATTGGAGCCAGAGGTAGTGGTGTGTCCGGATTTTCTGCAAAGATAAGGCTTATTTCCCCTTTGATTTTTTGAGGATTTTGCGCTTTTCAGCCCAAGCGACAATCTGGCGAGTGCGGTCGATGGCATCGGGGGAAACGGAAATGGAAGTGACACCCCATTTGACTAGTTTTTCGACTAAATCAGGATAGTTGCTGGGAGCTTGGCCGCAGATGGAGGCCATTAGACCGTGTTTGCGAGCTTTGGTGATAGCCCGTTTGAGCGACCAGAGGACAGCCGGATCCATTTCGTTGAAGTCGGGAGCGACTTGAGAATTGTCGCGATCGAGGCCAAGAGTAAGCATGGTGAGATCGTTACTGCCGATAGAAATACCGTCGATACCGACTTCAATAAATTTTTCCAGGCGAATGACATTGCTGGGGATTTCGACCATCATAAAAAGTTTGAAGCTGGGTGAACGCAATAGTCCGGCGGTGGCAATAATTTTTTTGACTTCGGCCAATTGGCGAGGGGTGCGGACAAAAGGAATCATCAGCCAAAGGTTTTTGAGGCCGTAATGATTGCGGATTATTTTAATGGCTTCAAGCTCCATCAGGAAAACATCGGGAGAGCTGATGTAGCGGGAAGCACCACGAAAACCAAGCATGGGGTTGGGTTCTTCGGGCTCGTAAAGCTTACCCCATTTAAGAAAACGGTATTCATTGGTTTTAAAATCGGTAGCCCGATAGATGACAGGGCGGGGATTGAAACTTTGACAGAACTGGCGCAGACCGTCGGCCAGCTGACGGATATATTTTTTTTGCTGACCGTCGGCAATCATTTTTTTGGGATGAATGCCAATATTGGCAATCATAAATTCGGCGCGAAGAAGCCCGACACCATCAACATTTCTTTTGGCGATTTCAGCGGCCAAATCGGGTTCACCAAGATTGCAAAGAACCTTAGTCGCGGTTTTTAGGTTGGGATTGGCAGTTTTTGAAAGATCAGGCGAGGTTTGGATCTGGGAGGAAAGATCGCCGCGCCAGACGGCGCCGGTGGTACCGTTGAGAGTGACCAAATCGCCCTGGTGAAGAATTTTGGAGGCATTGCCAGTACCAACCACACAAGGAACTCCCAGCTCACGGCTGACGATAGCAGCGTGGGAGGTTTGGCCACCTTCGTCGGTGATAATACCGCTGACTTTTTTCATGGCAGGAACAAAGTCGGGAGTGGTCATGCGAGTAACTAGGATATTGCCTTTTTGGGCGCGACCGATTTCTTTGGGGCTATTGATAATAACAACCACTCCGGCACCGATGCCGGGACTGGCCGGGTCGCCTTTAAGGTCGGGGGCTTGAGTGATTTCACCTTGCTTGTCGAGAGTTTTTTGATTACTGACAATAGTGGTAATGGGACGGGTTTGAACGATATAAAGACGGTTGCCTTCGAGGGCGAATTCGATATCCTGGGGTTGACGGTAGTGGTCGTGAAGTTTTTGGCCGACGCGAGCGATTTTGATGGCGGTTTTTTCGTCGATTTTAAATTTTTCCTGCTTGGTTTTGGCAACGGAAACTTCTTTAGTTTCGTCGGCGGAGCGGACGAGCTGAATAGTTTGCTTGGCTTGAGTTTTGGAAACAACAGTCCAATCACTGCGATTGACGATATGCTGGTCGGGGGTAATTTTTCCCTGAACAATGTACTCTCCTAGCCCCCAAATTGTTTCGACAATTATTTGATTTTTGTCGTTGGTGACAGGGTTGACGGTGAACATGATGCCAGAGACAGTAGAGGCAACCATCTTTTGAATGGGAACAGCAATACCGACCTTGAAGTGATTAAACTTCTTTTTTTCCCGGTAAAAAATAGCTCGAGGAGTAAAAAGACTAGCCCAACAGTCCTGAACCCGGCGAATAACATTGGCTTCACCAACGACGTCAAGGAAGGTTTCCTGCTGGCCGGCAAAAGAAGCGTCGGGGAGGTCTTCAGCGGTGGCGGAAGAGCGGATGGCGACTCGGACCTGGGAAAGGCCGGCCAGTCCGGAAAGCCGGCGGTAAGATTTCATAATATTGATGGCCAGCGATTCGTCCATATTGCCTTTTTTGATTAGGGTTTTGATGCGCTTGGAAGCGGAAAGCAGCTGGTCAGGATGGTCGATATCGGTGGTGCGAAGGATGTTACGGATTTTTTCCTGAAGGCCGTTGGCTTCGACGAAGTTGAAATAGGCGGAAGAAGTGACGACAAAGCCATTGGGGACGGGAATACCCAGGCCGTACATTTCCCCCAGGTTGGCACCCTTGCCGCCGGCGATGGGAATGTCATCGTGGCTGATGTCCTTAAACCAAAGCAAATCGGGGGTACTTTTTGGCATAAAAAAACTATAGCAGATTATGAAGAGCTTGGGGAAAGTGATATTTAGCAGTCGGCTAGCTTGAGTGCTAACTAAGATATCAAAACTATTTTATCCTATCTTTAGGGTATCTAAGTGGTATATTGTATATCAGGCAAGAAGAGAGAAGAAGATTCTTTCGAGAGCGACTTCTTTGGGAATAGGAAGCTGGCCGGTTTTAGTTTGGTAATCAAGATCGATTAGCTGAAGGTAAGAGGTTTTAACTTGGGCGGTGGTAAAGCCTGAAGTCTTCTGGAGGAGCTGGCGACGAAGATGGTTTTTCAGAAGATAAAGATAGAGATCGTAGGGCTGGGTGGCGAGAGTTTTTTGAAAGAGAGGGAGAAATCGACTAAAGGAGCCAGGCTTAATAGCGTTGAGACTGGAAAAGAGATAATTTGGCAGGCGAAACATTTGGACTTTGGCTTTGGGGAAGCTTTTGAGCTGGGCGAGGGTCAAAAGTTTGTCCTGCCAGAGAAAACAATCGACAGCGGTAGTGTTGATAAGTTTTTCGACTTTGGTAAATTGGGTTTTGATGAGGGAAAAGGGGTTGAGGAGAACCAGGGTTTTGGGAGTAGAAAAAAGAGAGGGGCTGTCGAGAAATTGGCTGACCAGCTCCGGGGAAATTTCCTTGTTTTCCAGGCGGAGAATTTCGTTATTGGGATGAGACGAAAGGGCTTGGTCGAGGGCGGCGCGGCTGTCAAAAAGATTATCGCCGTGGAAAATAGTGAGCATTGATTGATTATATAGGAGTTTGACTAAATCTACCCCTATCCCCTCCTTTGACGAAAGGAGGGGAAAATAAATACTGGAAAAATTCTTTAAATCAGGCTTGGGGCGTGAGATAATACAAGAGTTTTTAGGCGGTCCCGTCGTCTAGTGGCCTAGGACACCTGGCTTTCATCCAGGTAATCGAGGGTTCGACTCCCTCCGGGATCACTAATGATGATGTTGTGGGCGGGGGGAATAGGAATGGTGATGGCGGGAATATCGATGTGCCTGGCGGATTTTCAGTTATTGCTGATGATTGGACAGAGCAAGAGCTGGGTAGAGCCGTGGAAAAAATTGATTGAGTGGGGAGGAATGAACCGGATGCTTTTGACGGTTGTTTTGGCAGTGGCAGTGCTGGGGTTGTTGGCGATGCAAATTTACTGCTTGATGGCAAAAAGCGAGGGCCGAAAATGGTGGTTGGCGGGAGTAGTTTTGGCGGCTTTGGCGGCGGGAAGCTATCCATTTTTGTCAAAAGATATATACACCTATTTGTTTTCGGCAAAAATGGTGACTGATTACGGGATGAATCCTTACCTGACGGCGCCAAAAGTATTGCTGGGAAAAGAATTGTGGCTGGACTTGATGGGATCGATTGAAAGGCCGTATTTTTATGGGCCGGTATATTTAGGACTGTCGCTGGTGCCGCTTTTGATTTTGGGGACAAACAGGATAATTTCGTTGATTTTGGGCTTTAAGTTTTTAAATTTAGTTTTTTGGCTAATTGGCGGGTGGTTGATGGAGCGGCGGACGGGGGATAGAAAATTGACGGCGGCAATCTGGTGGTTCAATCCCCTACTGATAGTGGAGTGGCTGGTTAACGGACACAATGATTTGATCATGGTGGTATTTTTTTTGATGGGAAATTGGTGGGGGTGGGGATTGTCGTTTTTGTCAAAATGGGTCGGCGGGGGGATGGCTTTGATGTTGGCGATAGCGGGAAAGAAGAAACGGCTGGCGGCCAGAGGGATGGTGCTGGCAATGTTTTTGTATTTGATAATAAGGGGCGGGCAACCGTGGTATTGGACATGGGCGTACATGGTGTTGCCGTGGGCGGAGTTTAGGGATAAAAAAAGCTGGATAGCAATTTTTGTTTTTCAGATAATAATTTTGGCGGGATATGGTGAATTTATCGTGACTAAAAAATGGGGCGGCGGGGAATGGTACCGATGGCTGGTGGGGTTGGCCTATTTATTGCCGGTTTTATTGTGGCGAGGGGAAAACAAACCGGCGGCGATAAAAATTAAGGAAATTATTTGGGCGATTTTGAGGCCAGAAACGGTCCAGGTATCGGAACGAAAAAATTCCAGAAAAAAGCGGATGAGGCCATAGCCGATGAGGTAGTGGACAGTGGGACGGGTGGATTTTTTTAGGAGAAAATATAAGGCTACATTTAGGGAGGCTTCGAGCCACCAGGTAGGGATTTCGTGATTGGCAAAATTACCCAACCGGCCGATGGCTTGGCATAAAGGGAGAATAGGAGTAATAGTATCGAGCAGACGGAAAAAGTCGAGGCGGAGGAAATGGGAAAAAAGGTAGGCGGAGAAAATAGCCGCCAAAAGGCCGCCGTAGATGCCCAATCCCCCATTCCAGGTTTGAGGGATTTGCCAGGGATTTTGGGAGTAATAATCCCAATAGTCGAGAACATGGTAAAGACGGGCGCCGACAACAGAAGAAATGACAATTATGGAAATAAAATAATTTTGAAGCTTGGAGGAGAGAAAGCCAGCGTGTTTTTGGAAATAGGAAATGCCGACAAGGAAGGAGAGGCCGATAACAAAACCGTAAATTGACACTAGTGATATTCTATAACGATGCAGGTGGAATTTTATCCGTCAATAACGACGACTCCGGGAGCCGACTGGCGGAAGATGATCGAAGAGGCATCGGAGTTGGGGTTAAAAGAGGTGTGTTTTTTCCCGACGTGTTTGGGCAGGAGAGGCAGAACAGAGGCGATGGAAAGATTATTAAGAAGCGGGATAGAAAGAATCCCATTGGTGCATTTGCGGACGGATATGGGAGAAGAAGAAATAACCTGGTTTTGGGATAATTTTGGGACAAGACACTTTAATATTCATTCGCCGTTGGAACATCCGCTAGAACACGATTGGGGAAAATATCGACGAAATATTTTAATAGAAACAGGATCGGTGGCGATTAACGGAGAGACTGGAGGGTGGGCGGGGGTGTGCCCTGATTTTTCCCATGTTGAAAACTATCGATTATTAAGGGATCGGAGATACGGGCAACACTTAGCGGCGATAGGAATGTATCCGCGGGGAGCGGCTCATATTAACGGCATTGGAGAGTTGAGAGCCGGGCACTATGACCGGCATTGGGTGGAGAACCAAGGACAACTAGATTACCTAAGAAGATATTTGGGATATTTGCCGGAAATATGCGCTTTGGAAATGGAAAATCCAATTAGGGAACAGTTGAGGATGAGGGAATATTTAAGGGAAATGATAAGACGCGGTGAGCCCTGAGAGACTCGAACTCTCGACCAATTGCTTAAAAGGCAACTGCTCTACCGACTGAGCTAAGGGCTCGGATTATATTTTTAACCTGGTTTTAAGATAATGTCTACCAAAACCAGTTTTTAGACTTTTCTCTCGAAGGATGGAGAGTTTTTTGTTTCTACAGGCCTCGAAATATATTATCCGAAAGGGAATCCTATTTTTGGTGGCGGACACCTTTCCAGAGTTGTGTTTGAAAAGTCTTTGTTTTAGGTTGTTAGTCTAACCTATATATAGATTTTTATCTTTGAGATTTTGGAGTACATATGTGTAATAAAACACATATGGATTTTAAAGTACTGCTCTACCTGCCCGCAAGGCTTCGCCTAGCGATGCAGGCGGGCCGACTGAGCTAAGGGCTCGGAAGACACAGTGGATTTTAATAAAAATAGAGCGAAAAATCCAATGATTAGTTTTTTATTCTTGTGGTCGACGTTTGATTCTATTGTCACCGACAAGGCCACCCACGTAAAGACAGCAACTTTTGTCAAGTCTGATCTGAATTTCGCGAGTGTGAAATCCATAGAGAGGTCCACTTGTTCTGGCTTCTGTACTATTTGGCGGATGAAAATCTAAAAACATTTGTTGATCTTCCGGAGTGCAGAAAATATCGTATTGAGGGACTACTTTTTCTATGACAGCCTGAACTCCAACTCGCGCAGCAAAGTCTGAACAAACGCCGGTTTCTCGGCTACCAAAAATATGTCCCCAAAATTCTTTACATCTGGGTGTTGATGTGGACATATGGTTAATTCAATCAATAATTTAGATGGTTTTGGATTTGGCACGACGGAGAAAATAGAGCTTGGAACGGCGGATTTTGGTTTTGGGGGAACGGAGCTTTTTGATGGAATCAATCCAGGGAGAATTGACCGGAAAGATACGCTCAACTCTAATACTGTCGGTAGCACTTTTTTGGACAGTGAAGTTGAGGTTGGTTTCGCGGCCCTTGATGGAAAGGATAATGCCGTCGAAAGCTTGAAGCCTTTCTTTGTTGTCTTTTTCACGGATTTTATAGTTGACACTGACGGTGTCACCGACGGAAAAAAGCTGATCGCGATGAGTGAAATTGATGGCCATAGATGTGGTATTTTATGTTATTTTGAGGATAGTGTCAATTTGTTTTTGAAGGTCGGGGGTGTAGCGGACGCCGTAGGGGATAGGCAGGTTTTTGCCGTTGGGGAGAATGATGAGACCGCGATGGCCATTGGGATTGGTTTTGAGCAACTGGTTAAGATGCATCATCTGGGAAGGGGTGGTTTTGGGAGGGATTTGAATGACGAAGTCGTATTTGCTCGAAGTTTGGGGAGGATTTTCGGAAAGAGTGTCGGCCAAAACAGAAATCAGACCGTCGCGAAGACTGGTTTTGCCCTCGATATAAACGGCCCGGTTTTCGACCAAAATGGCGGAATAAGTTTCGAAAGCCTTGGGGAAAACCACAGTCTCGACTTTACCGGTTTCGTCTTCAAGGGTGACAAAAGCCATTTTGGAATTATTTTTTTTGGTGAGAACGGTTTTGAAGCGGGTAATAACTCCGGAAAATTTGATAGCCGTATCGGAATTTTTGGAGAGAATTTCGGAAATTTTTGGCAAGCCAAGGGGGGCGAATGGCTCGAGCATTTTGGAGAGAGGATTTTCGGTAACAAAAATCCCCAGAAGAGTTTTTTCGGCGGCCAGCTTTTCTTTTTGGGGCATGGGAGGGACGGCGTCGAATTTGTCAGGGGGAGCGGTTGGGGTACTGGATGATTGGGTAGTATCATCGAAAAGACCGAACTGGCCGGAATGGTGTTTGCCGTTGAGGCGGTCGCAGTCGGCGCGGATACGGTCAAGAGACGAGAGAATCGCTTGGCGTTCGCCGAACTGGTCCGTAGCGCCGACGTGGATAAGGCTTTCGAGAACTTTTTTGTTAACTTTTTGACTATCGACGCGGAGACAAAAATCATTGAAGTTTTTGAATGGCCCGTTTTTCTGGCGCTCGGAGAGGATATTGTCGATAGCGGCATCACCAACGTTTTTGATAGCGTCGAAACCAAAGCGGATAGCCATTTTTTCCAAAGAAAGATCGTTTGATTCAATTTCGAATTCACGATGGGAGAGATTAATGTCGGGGGGATTAACAATAATGCCCATTTTGCGGCACTCCTCTACTCCGGCGGCAACGGTTTCGATATCGTCGGCCTTGCCGCTTAGCAAAGCACACATATATTCGACAGGAAAATTGGCCTTCATGTAGGCGGTGCGGTAGGCGAGCATGCCGTAAGAAGCGGCATGGGCTTTGTTGAAACCATAGGAAGTAAATGGCTCGATGTAGCCAAAGATAACTTCAGCCTGGGTGCGAGAAAAGCGATTTTTTGCACAGCCTTCGATAAACTTTTCTTTTTGGGCTGCCATTTCTTCGGGAATTTTTTTACCAATGGCTTTGCGGAACTTGTCGACTTCAACCCAACTGTAGCCGGCAAGCTCGATGGCGGTATAGAGGCAGTCGTCCTGATAGACCAGAAGACCGTAGGATTTTTGAAGCCATTTCTCCATGCGGGGATCGAAATAGGTAGTTTTGGTGGGGTCGTTTTTGCGGGCAATATACTCGGGGATCATGGCCATTGGGCCGGGGCGGTAGAGGGCAACCATGGCCATCAAATCTTCAACGCGGTTGGGTTGGAGCTCTTTGAGCCATTTGGTCATGCCCTCGCCGGAGAGTTGAAAAACGCCCATAGTGTGGCCTTTAGAGAGCATGTCAAAAGTTTTCCGATCGTCAAGAGGCAGGCGGCGGAGGTCGACATCGATTTTTTTCGTTTTGCGGACGTTAATAACCGCCTGGCCGAGAAAGGAGAGATTGTCGATTCCGAGAATGTCAAATTTGATAAGACCAACGTCTTCGCAGGCATGCATTTCGTATTGGGTGATGGTTTTGTCGCCACCGGTTTCAATTTGGGTAGGAGAAAAGTCGTTGACAGTGCTGGGAGAAATGACGATGGCGCAGGCATGGACACTGATTTGGCGGGCACAACCTTCGATTTGGCGGGCGGTGTCGAGGATTTTTTTGGCATCAGGATCGGAATCGTAGAGTGATTTAAGCTCGGGGGTGGTGTCGAGGGCTTTGTTGATAGTCATGGGAAAACCTTGGGAACCGGGGGGGATGAGCTTGGAAATGCGATCGCCAATAGCGTATTCGTAGCCTAAAACCCGGGCAGTGTCACGGACAGAACCGCGAGCCAACATCCGACCGAAGGTACAAATTTGAGCAACGGCATCTTTGCCGTATTCATCGACAATGTGATAGAGCATTTGCTGGCGTTTGGTGTCGGCAACATCGAGGTCAATATCCGGCGGGGAAGGACGGTCTTTATTGAGAAAGCGTTCGAATGGTAGCTGGTAAATAAGAGGATCAACAGAAGTGATACCTAAAACAAAAGAAACCAATGAACCACCGGCGGAGCCCCTGGTATTGGTGGGAGTGTCGTTCTTTTCACACCAGTCGATAAAATCGCGCATGATGAGAAAGTATGGGGCATAGCCCTTGGGACAGATGACCTCAAGTTCATAATTGAGACGGTCGGTAATTTCCGGACTTAAATTGCCAAAATGGTCTTTGGCCGACTGAAAAACGAGATCGCGGAGATGATCTTCAGCAGTTTTGTCCTGGGGAAGATCGAACTGGGGAAAATACCATTTGCCAATTTCGATTTCGAGATTACATTTTTCGGCGATTTTTACAGTATTTTCCAGGGCGTCGGGGAGATCGGGGAACTGGGCGGCCATTTCCTCCGGTGATTTGTAATAAAAGTCGGGAATGTCGATCATGGATAGACGATTGGGAGTGGTGATAGTAGTTTGAGTATTGATCATCAAGAGAACATCTTGAGCAAAAGCATCTTCTTGCCGCAGGTAATGAGCGTCGTTGGCGGCGACAAGGGGGATACCTAATTTGCGGCTAATTTCGATGATGCCGTCGTTGGCGATATCCTGATTTTTTAGGCCGGGGTGGCGCTGAATTTCCAGGTAATAGTCGGGGCCGAAAAGCTGATGGTAGTCTTTGGCCCGTTTAGCGGCCAGTTCGGGATTTTTATCAAGAATAAGAGAGGCGATTTCACCTTCGACACAGGCGCTGGTACAAACTAGACCGGTGTGATATTTTTCCAAAAGTTCCCAGTCGATTCGGGGTTTGTAGTAGAAACCCTCAAGGTGAGCCAAGGAGACCAGCTTGATAAGGTTTTTGTAACCGGTTTGGTCTTTAGCTAAAAGGATTAAATGGTTGGCCTTGCGGGATTGGGCGGATTTGTCGAAACGAGTGGTGGGTGAGATATAGACTTCGGCACCGATAATGGGTTTAATGCCGGTTTTTTGGCAAGTTTTGTAAAACTCAACGGCGCCGTACATATTGCCATGGTCGGTGATAGCACAGGCGGACATTCCCATCTCTTTAATTGTCGGGGCGAGTTTTTTGATTTTCGTCAGACCGTCAAGAAGAGAATATTCAGTGTGGCAATGAAGATGGATAAAAGACATCTGCGTAATTTTCAATTATCAATTTTCAATTATCAATTCAGTAAAAGAAGATCAAGCAAAAAAGTGCGGACAAAATGCGGTTAGAGCATGGATTTGAGGGCGGCGACACGCTCGGAAATCGGGGGATGGGTGGAAAAAAGTGAGGCAAGTTTTTGGTGACGGAAAGGATTGGTAATGTAAAGAGGGGCGGTGGCGGGGGAGGCGAAATTAGCCTTGGAGGAATCGGTGGAAATAATTTCAAGAGCTTCAATAAGACTGGCTGGTTGGCGGGTGGTTTTGACAGCGGAAGCGTCGGCCAGAAATTCCCGGCGGCGGGAGATAGCCAGTTGAATTAGCTGGGCAATTAGGGGAGAGAGAACTAGTAGAATCAGGCCAACGACCATTAACGGTCCGGAATTGTGACGACGGTCGTCGTTTGAGGAATAGCGGCGCTGGCGAAGAAGAAGATCGGAAAGAATAGAAAGAGAGCCGACTAAAACGGAAACCAGGGTCATAAGGCGAGTGTCGAAATTGGCAATATGGGAAAGTTCGTGGGCAATAACGGCCTCTAATTGGCTGCGGTTGAGTTTTTGAAGCAGGCCGGTAGTGGCGCAGACAACGGCGTGTTGCGGATCGCGACCGGTAGCAAAAGCGTTGGGAGACGGACTATCGATGACATAGATTTTTGGCGGGGGTAAGCGGTTGGCCATAGCCAGATTTTCGGTGGCAGTATAGAAATCAAAAAATTCCTGGCGATTGGCGGGACGGGCGCCGTTGAGGGAAAGGACAATACGGTCACCGAAATAAAAACTAGTGACGGAAGAAGCGAAGGAGAAAAGGGAGGCAAACAAAATCAACGACGGATCGAGATCAAGAATAGTGGTAATAATCCAAGTAGCGGCGATAACGAAGCCAATGAAGAGGGAGATGATGACAGCAGATTTGGTTTTATTGGTCGAGACTTGTTCGTAAACGTTGATCATAGTTTAGTCTAAAAGTCGAAAGTCTGAAGGTCGAAAGTATAAAAAATCAAAGAGAAATTTTTGGGGGGGTGGTTTCGGAGGCGGAGACTTCGAGATGCTCGCCGGTGGCGGGGGTGGCCAGGCCCTTTTCGGGTTTGAAACCCAATAGGCCAGCCAACCAAACACCAGGAACAGTAGTGATTTTTACGTTAAAATCGGCAGAAAGATCGATAAATGTCCGGCGAGAGTACATGACTTTATCAGCGGTGTCACGAAGTTCGTTCATTAAATTGGCGACAACTTCTGAACCTTTGATTTGAGGATTGGATTCAACAACTACCTGAATTGATTTGATGGCTTTGTTAAGCGAAGTTTGGGCCTTATCAATAGATTGCGGGCTTTTTGAAGTAAGGGCCTGATCAATAAGTTTGCGGGCGGCGGTCAGATCGGCAAAAATACTTTTTTCGTGTTTGAGGTAACCCTTAACAGAATCGGCCAAATTGGGAATGAGCTCGGCTTGGCGTTTGAGCTGGTTACCGATTTCTTGGATGGAAGCGGCAATTTGGACCTGAATGGTTTTGAGGCCATTGTAGAAACCGACTAAATAGAGAGCAACAACAACCAGAGCGACAATTAGAGGAATCATATGGAGTTAGTATAGCATTTTTTGGCAGTGTCGATTTCTTTATCACCAGTGCGATTGGCGGGGTCGATATAGGCGAGATGGAGAAAGTGATAAAAATCAGTTTCATTACCGAAACGGAATATTTTTTTGGTTTTAATATTTTTTATGCCATATTCGGAAAGACTGTAACCAAGAGAAAGAGCATGACGACGAAGGAGGATATTGTGTTGACGGGATCCGGTGAAATGGATGAGAAGCGAGCCAAAAGAGCGGGGAGGCTGAACCATTAGGTCGAGATGGCGGTCGTGGTCGATTTTGATGGAGGCTTTTTTGGGGCCGCGAGAGATGATGGAGATGGTGTCGGGGTAGGCAACAAAATGGTCGATGATTTTTTTGGCAGAGGAGCTTTTGGCGGCAAGGTCGATATCACCAACAGTTGGGGTTTGCCGACGGAGACTGCCGAGGGGAACGAATTCAACGTCGGGGAATTTCTGGTGAAGATACCCGATGATTTTTTGGGCGAGTTTGTTGGCAGTAGAGAGAGGTAGCCGGTTTTGACGGCCGAGATAAGAGAGAGAATTTTGAAGAATGGAACTTTCTGATTTTGGCCCGAAACGTGGCAATTGAGAAAGACGGTGCTGTTGACAGTAGGTAATTAATTTTTCAAGCGATTTTTGGGGGTCGCGAGGGAAACGGAAATGCTGGGTTAGCTGATAGGCAATTTTGGGGCCGATGCCGTTGATTTTGGCGAGAGTGAAAACAGAGGGGTGGATATGACGGAAAACCGGACGAAGTTTGGGATGAAGCTTTTGGCCGGAGAAGAAATAATTAAGTTTTTTGATGATGCCTGGGCCGATATTGGGAACAGTGTCGAGCTTTTGGGGATCGGAAAGCCAGAGGTCGTGGAGAGAATGGGGAAAGGTGGCGACAGTGTCGGCGGCGTTTTGATAGGCGGCGATTTCGAAACGATTTTTGTTTTTAATTTGATAGGCTGTGGCGATATTGGTTAAAAATTCAGCGATGGCGTGATTGGTATATTTTTTTGGCATATAAGATTATATATCGTTGTGAGAAAAGGCAAGTTTTGATAAGATATCAGGACTCGGGTCCTTGGTGCAGCGGTCTAGCACATCCGCCTGTCACGCGGAAGATCGTGGGTTCGAATCCCATAGGACCCGCTTTATCCGCCAAAGCTTTAGCGGCGGCGGATTGCTAGGAATTGTTTTAGCCATTATCGAAGTCGTGTGATAGCCGCTGGTGCGGATAAATCGGGTAAACCCGCTTATTTGATAGATTCAGAAAAAGGGTTTTGGCTTTGTTCCATGAATAATCGGGTAAACCCGCGGGTGTAAAATTTGTTGTGTATTATTATGTGTATTTTTTGGTAAATACAAGAAACAAACACTATGTCGGGTGTACTAACAACATTAAAGATAGGCTAAAGAGACATAATTTAGGACAGGTTGAGGCAACGAAGAACGATAAGCCCTGGAAGTTAAAATCTTGTTTTATATTTGATAATAGCCATAAAGCATTTGAATTCGAGCAGTATTTAAAAACCGGAGCTGGACGTGGCTTTATAAAAAGACATAAAATATTTACTTAGAAACAAATGCAATATCAACAGTTTGGCAATAAATATTTCGTAAAGATTGAAAAAGGAGAAGGCTTGGATTGAGTTTGTGGAGATTGGGAGGTGTAGTAGAATAAAGGGAAGATGATTCAGCGGGCGAGTGCAATTATTGTCAAGGAAGGGCGGGTGGCGTTGATGCATCGAAAAAAAGCGGGGGGAGAATATTGGGTGTTGCCGGGAGGGACAGTGGAAAAAGGGGAAACGCCGGAAGAGGCGTTAAAGAGAGAGATAAGCGAGGAGTTGAGTCTTTATGTTTACACTTTTAAAAAAGTTTTTACGGTGGTTGATGAGAATGAGAAGCAATTTATATGTTTTGTGGTGTATTCAGAGAAGGATAAGTTGCAACTGGCGGCGAATAGCGAAGAAAGGAGAAACTGTGGCGAGGAAAATGTTTACGATCCGGTTTGGGTGGAGATAGATAAACTGACTAAATTGAGAATCAAGCCGGATGAAGTGAAGGCGGAGTTGATAAAACTGCTTATTCCAGAATCCCATCAAGGTTGACATCGTAGAGGATTTCTTCGGAAACGAGACGATAGGAAAGAAGTTCTTCGGGCTTAAACCAGAGAGTGATTTCGCTTTCGGCTTCGTCGGGGGAGCCGGAGGCATGAACGAGGTTTCGGGTGGAACGTTGGTCGAGATCAGCAACTTCGTAGGAATCAATGGTTAAATCGCCACGGATAGTGCCAACATCGGAGGTAAGGGGTTCGGTCCCACCTGTAATTTTTCTAACAATCCCAACCGCATGCATCCCCTGCCAGACCATAGCGATGACCGGGCCGGAAGAGATGTATTTTATTAATTTTTTCAGAGTCATACCACTCATTTCCATAGGGTCGGTGGTGGGAGGGGTTTTGCCTTTGGCGCGATAAGCCTCGATGGTTTTGGTGCCGTTTTTCATTCTCCAACCCGGGTCGACGCAGTAATGTTTTTCAACAGTTTCTGGGGAAGGAATCGTCATTTTTAGGGCAATAAGTTTAAGCCCCGATCGTTCATAGCGTTTAATAATTTCACCGACGAGAGTTCGTTGGATGCCATCGGGTTTAATAATAACCAGAGTTCTTTCTTTTTTGATGTCGGTCATAGCGGTATTGTATCCACTAGATAAGAGGAGAACAAGGGAGTAGAATCGTGTAAATATATTACATATTTGTGAAAAAATGAAAGTAAGCGAAGATACCGTCAGTATGTTTTTGGGTTTGGCGGTAGTAGTAGTGGTCATCGGATTGATGGTGAATTTTGTCCAGAGAGGGAAGGGCAATATCAGCGTGCCTGGGGTGAGTTCACCGACAGAAGGGTTGGCGAGTAATGCGGAGGAATCGGCAGAAAAGACAGGGTTTTATAAAGTAGTTAGCGGAGATAGTTTATGGAAGATTGCGGAAAAGAAATTAGGCGACGGGGAAAAATGGGTAGAGTTGGCAAAGATTAATGACTTAAAAAATCCGGGAATAATTTTTTCGGGGCAAGAACTAAAGTTGCCGGAAGTTAAGCAGGTGGAGAATAAGGGCGGGGAGTATGTGGTGGTTAAAGGAGATTATCTGTGGAAAATTGCGTTGAATGAATATGGTGATGGGTTTGGGTGGACAAAGATTTGGGAGGCGAACAGGGCGATGATTAGAAATCCGGATTTGATAGAGGTGGGGATGAGGTTGGCGATTCCGAGATAAGCCAGAAGTTGTGTTAGAATTTGGGGTGTTGCGGCTATGGTTTAGTGGTAAAACGCGTCCTTCCCAAGGATGAGTCGAGGGTCCGATTCCCTCTAGCCGCTCCCGCGTCAAACGCGGCCTGTTTGCCGAAGTAGCTCAGTTGGCAGAGCAGAACTTTCGTAAAGTTAAGGTCGTGGGTTCGACTCCCACCTTCGGCTCAAGACGAGAGCAGCCCCGCCGCTGCGGGGAAGGTCGTGGCCCACCACGGCGGGTAAAGTTCGACTCCCACCTTCGGCTCTGAATTTTGGTAAAATAAGAAAATTATGCCGGAGTTTAGAAGGTCGAGATTAGAGAGAAAGACTGATGAGGAGATAACCAGAAAAACGGTGGTGGTGGGTGTGGTGACCTTATTGGTGCTGGCGGGGATTTTGGTTTTCGGTTTGCCGCTATTGGTGAAATTTTCAGTATTATTGGGCGAGGCGCGGAGCCGGCGGGAGAAGCCGGTGGAAGAAAAGAAACTACCTCCCCTACCCCCGAGGCTGGTGGTTCCATTTGAGGCGACTAACAGCGCTGAAGTAAAAATTTGGGGGACGGCGGAGAGAGGGGTGGAAGTAGAACTTTTGAAGAATGACGTTTCTTTGGGGAAAATGACGGTTGACGAAAACGGAGAGTTTGTTTTTGATGGGATAGAGTTGGACAAGGGGGAGAATAGTTTTAGCGGGATAGCAATGACCGGGGAAAACGGCAGCAGCGAGCCGTCGAAACCGACGATAATAGTTTACGACGATGTTTTGCCGGAATTGACGGTCGTCAACCCGGGTGAAGAGACATCAACGGTTGATTACGCCGATTTTGATATTATCGGAAAAACGGAAAAAGGAGTGAGTGTGATGGTAGGGGGGAGAATCGCGGTGGTGAATGATAATGGAGATTTTAAACTGAAGACTCAGTTGGCTTCGGGGAAAAATGAGATTGAAATAATAGCCAGAGATTCGGCGGGAAATGAGAGCAAGAAAAAAATAACGATTACTTACGATTTTTAGAGAAAGGCGAGTAGAAAAAGGGTCCAAGGGTAAAGGAAGGAGTTGGCGAAGAGAGAGTGGGCAAGGACGGCGATAAGGAGAAGGCGGCGGGGAAAAGTGAGAAAAAGAAAGAGGTTCCTGATCCCAAGTAGAAAAAGAATTAAGCCGATAGAACCAGTGGTGACGGCAATGGTGAGAAGACTGCTATCGAAGCCAAAAAGGTGGTGAGAAGTATTGGAGGGGTTTTGACGAAGAAAGCCAAGGGTGTTGTAGCCGCAACCAATGATGGGCGAGGTGACAAATAGAGATAATCCCTGGCGATAATTTTCGATTTTGGCGCGAATACTGGAGGTGCGGTAGAGGTTATTGCCTTCTCCGGGGCGAGTAGGAAGAACGACCCAGGTGGTGGCGACGAGAGCGAGAAAGAAAATGAAAATTTTCCAATTATGCCGGTGGCGGGAGAGATAAAAGGAACAGACTAGGAGGGAAAGGTAGCTGGAACGGCTGTAGGTGAGGGCAAGGGACAAGTAACAAGTAACAAGTAGCAAGTAATCAGTAAAAAGTAATTTTGGAGAGAGAAGAAGAGAGAGAAAAAAGAGGAGAAAAATAAGACCGGTGAAAGTAGGGTCGAAAAAACTGCCAACAAGGCGGTTGAGATGAGGATCCCAGCCAAGAGATTTCATAAAAGTAAAATCGGGCCAGAGAAAATACTGAACCAGACCAAAGACAACAGTTGAAAGAAGTGAAAGCTTAATGATTTTGGGGAATATTTTGGGAAGTATCGGAGGAAAGATAAAAAAGGACAGGCCAGAGGCCAGTCGGAGAAAGTAAAAAAATGGCTTGAAAGGGGTGAGTTTGAGAAGCCAAAGATTAAAACATAGGGAAAACAGGGCATAAATTAAAAAAGCCGAAAAATGCTGGCAGAGAGGTTTAGTTTGGCGTTGGAGGTGGCGGAGGAAGTTAAAAAAGGCAAGGAGGAAGAAGGAAATATCGAAGAGAGGAAACTCGATGTTGGCGAGACGAATTCGAAGAAGCTGGCCAAAGGGGAAAACGAAAATAGTCAGGATGAGGACGAGGTTGAAGAGAGATGCCATAGTTTGGAGCGAACTAAAAAAGAGTGAAAACTCATGGAAAGAGCGTGAATAATTCCCGGAGTAGAATCGAGAAAACCAAGTAGAAAGAGATAATTTTTTAGAAATTTTGCCAAAGGGTAAAAAATAATTTCTATTAAACTAACGGGGGTTTTTTGAAGAAAAAGTTCCCGAGCGCGGATGGTGGAATAAAAATTTATTTTTTCAATAAACGATTTGAGATCCCGATGGGGATAATGAAAAAGTATTTCTTCGTGTTTGATGGGGATAGTTCTTGATGACCAGATTTCGTGGACTTGACCGGAAAAATGGCCATAGCGACGGTGGAAAAGGCGGGTGAAGTAGACCCAGCCGGTTTCGCCATGGAGGAGAGTTTGGCCGAGGAAAGAGTCGAGACGGCGGAAGGAATAGACATTTTTTTGGTGTTTGGGGGAAAAATGATTGAGATAAGCAATCATTTCATCGGAAGGTTTTTCGTCGGCGTCGAGCCAGAGAATCCAGTCGTTGGCGGCGAAATTAAGAGCGAATTGGCGCTGGGTGGAAAAATCGCCGGCCAATCCCCTACTCCGGATAATTACTTTTCGGTTTTTAGAGGCGAGAGACTTAAGAATAGAGAGAGTGTTGTCGGTGGAGAGGTCGTCGACAGCGACGATTTCGGTAATAATAGGGCATTTATCCAGCCAGGTCCAATATTGTTGGAGATTTTTTTCTTCGTTGTGAGTGAGGAGAAGAAGGGTGAGGTTAGGCATGAAGGGTGTTTATTTTGAGAATTTTATTTGTAGTTTTTGTCCAATTTATTTTAGTTTGCCGATAGAAACCAATTACTTTGTTTTTGTTAATTTTTTTGAGAATTTTATGTGCGGTTTTTGTGTTTTTTGGATAGAGAAAACCATTTATTCCGTGTCTTACAATTTCTGGCGTTCCTCCGTTGTTTACGCCGACGATAAAACAATTATATATCGAGGCCTCCAGTGTTGCGATTCCAAACGGTTCATTGTTTTGATTTGATAGGTAGAAGGTGGATTTTTTGTATTTTTTTGTGACAATTAAATCATTTTCTGTGTTTGTAATAGTTGCGGAAATACTCGTTTCATTTTTATGCCGTTCCCATTCTTTTGTTGTTCTGCCGATTATTTCTAATTTGATGTTTTTTATGTTTTTAATTTGCCTTATTGAAAAATCATGACCCTTTATTTTTGATAATTGTCCTACAGAAATAGCGTTGTGTTTGTTTAAGATTTTTATGGGAATTGGACGCGAATCGTCGAGTCCCGGATGAACAACAAATGAATCTCGCTGATAGATTTTTTTTAGAATGAAGGAGCAATAATAAGAAATTGCGATGATTCGCTCTGCCCTTTTGCAATTATTAATATCTATGTATTTTATTGGAATTCTTATTAATTTTGTGATTATTGATTTTATATCTTGCCTAAACCTTGTTTCTTCGTAGAACTCTCTTTTTGTTTCTGTGAAGACATATATGTTTTTTGTTCTTAAGAATTTTAAGATATATGGAGATTGTGTTTCTAGACAAGGGAAAATGATAGCGAGATCATACTTTTTTGAATCTATTTCGTGTGCTATTTTTTGATTTATCCTTTTGAGTTTTGTCAGAATGAACCATGTGTTTGAAAAAATATTTTTTGTTTTTTGTCCGGTAGCAAATGTATGGATTTGGTTTAAATTATTGCCCCTTGGCTTGTCTGCGATGTCCAGCGTGTATAAGTCAACATAATGCTGCCTATTTAGAACTGTCAGAATTTCTTCAAGAAATTTTAAGGCTCCTCCTTTTTTGAGATTGTAATATATAGCAATTTTCATCTTGACTAATTTTTGTTAAATATTATTATGATAGTGAGAAAGTGTTAAGAAAAATACATTTATTATTAGTTTTTACTTTTTTTGTTTTTTCTTCAGCGGGAGTTTGTAATGCGTTATTTTTCCGTGATGATTTTAGGTTTCTTAATTCTTCAAGATGGTATTTTACTCAAAACAACGGGACTATTTCAGTGGTTGATGGAGAGTACCTATCTTTAGGTAGTACCGCATCGTCCTTTCCTTATGTATTAAGTCGTGGAGACGTGTTTCCATCCGATGGAAATTTTGTGTTTAAAACAAGGTTTAAGTTCTTATTGAGTGCTGCTAACGGAGACGGCATTAGTATCGGTCACACTGGTCTGTCGGGTGGCTATAATCTTTCTCAATTTGCGGTTTGGAATGATGCTGGGAAGGGAATACATTTTTACTATAACGATTTTAGCTCTCCGGAACAGGGTGGGTGTGTGGACTATTCGATTGCTAGAGAGCTTGCGGGTAGGCGGGTTGCTGCGGATATAGGGCTTGAGAATGGGAAGTGGTATTTATTTAAGGCGAAAAGAGAAAGTGGTTATTTCTTAATAGAAATTTATGATGACGAAACTCAAACTTTAATTTTTGATTTTAATCCTGGGTATGGTGGCCAATGTATCCCGCATGATATTTGGCTTGGCAATTATCTTACTGCTGGATGGAGTTTGTGGTCTCCGTTGATTGTTGATTATGTTGAGATATCTTCTTTGGGGGAAGCGGGAGGAACTCGAAACAAAATTATAATTGTGCCGGGGATGGGGGCGAGCTGGAACGAGAAGGCGATGGTGCTTAATCAGGCAGTAGAAGATAAAGAGTGGCGGATGACACCGTTGGTGAAAAATTATGATGGATTGGTGACGGCATTAGAGGGTAAGGGGTTGGCAGAGGGAAGTGATTTTTGGGTATGGAACTATGATTGGCGGCGGCCGGTGACAGAGATTGTGGATAAACTTGATGATTTTGTGGAGGAAAAAATTCCGACAGGAGAGAAAGTAGATGTGGTTGGCCATAGCTTGGGCGGCTTGACAGCCAGGCTATGGTCGCAAAAAGAAACGGAAGGGGGTGGAGATAAGGTTGGTAAAATTTTGAGCTTGGGGAGCCCGCATTTGGGGGCAGTGAAAGCTTATGAGGCCTGGAATGGGGCAAAGATATCGGATAATTTTGACTTTTCGACAGTTGCTTTGAAGATTCTTCTGCAATTACAAAAAAAGAATTTTGAGACCGAAGTGGCGACGTTGAGAAATTACGCGCCGGTGGTGAAAGATTTGCAGCCGGTGTTTGACTTTTTGAAGAAAAACGGGAAAGTGGTGGGGTGGGCGGCGGCGGAGAGTAAAAACCAGTTTTTGGCCGATAAGAATTTATCAATAGCGGGCGTTTTTGATGTTAACTTGGCAATGGTGGGAACTGGGGTGGCGACAAAGGAATGGATTAATTTAACTGACAGAAGTGTGTTTGACCGAGTGTTGGGGGTGTGGCCTGAAGGAAGGCCGATGGAGTATGTTTTGGGAGAAGGAGACGGAACGGTATTAAAGAAAAGTGCCAGACTGGGAGATGACGATTATTGGGAGACGGCTTCGAACCACGGAGAGTTAGTGGATAGGGCGATAGGAAAGATTTTTGAAGAGTTGGAGTTGGGAGAATATTCGGGTGGAAGTATTGGCGAAAATAATTGGGAGGGGAAAAGAATTTTTTATGTGGGGTCGCCGGTGAGGATGAAAGTCAACTGCGGTGGGGTTGAAAAAATGGATGAGGAGGGGTGGGTGGTAATGGAACCGGGGAATGATGATTGCCAAACGGAAATTGAGGGGACCGAGGCGGGAGTTTATCATTTGGTAACGGGAACAGTTGGGGACGATGAGAGCTGGAGATATTATGAGAAAGAAACTGGAGCGGGCGAGAAGGACGAGGTGGGAGGCGTTGAGTATTTGTGGCTGGTGGTAAAAAGAGATTTGGAAGAGTTGAAAAAGCAGTACGGGGAAAATAGTTTTTTGAATAAGGGATTGGCGGCGGTTGAGGGTAAAAAAGTTGATGATTTGGTAGCGGCAGTATTTGGATTTAGGAAAGAGAAGAAGGAAAACGCGATTAGCGGCCGAATAATTGGGAATGTGGAGATTTTGTTGGCAGAGAAAAATAAAGGAATTAGCGAGGCGGGGGCGAAAGCCTTGTACACAAAATTGTTGCAGGATAAGTCGACGGTGGAGAGAATAACCAGGCTGTATACGGCAAGAAGGGTCTCCCCGACTCTGTGGTGGTCGACAAATTATCGGATGATGGAGGAAGAAGAATTAAGGGCGAAAGACGGACTGAATTTGAAAGAGTGGTCATCGGTTGCGGCTAGGTCGATTTTGGGGTCAAAATTTAGTCAAAATATCTGGTATAACTAACGAAATGGCGAGAAACTTTGTGGCAAAGGAAGATTGGGGACCGACCGGAGGGAAGGAACAGGTGGAAGGGAAGCTGGGGAGAAGGGCGAACGCCGAAGCTACTCAATATTTTCCGGCGTATGCTCCCGGGCAACGGGTGATATGGGTGAAAACATTAGCGGAAGCAGAGTGGGGTGAAAGGAGAGCAAGGGTAAGGGTGACGAGAGAAATTAAGGGAGTGAAATCTAAAAGATAAAACTAACTGGTTTGCTCTGGAGTGGTTTTTTGGATTGGTATTGGAATTTGCCATAGATGACGATCGGAGTATCGATTTCGGCCCAGGAAAAGAGAGTAGCGGCGTCGGGTGTTTTCATATTGATGCAACCATGGGACATGGGGGTACCAAAATTGTTGTGCCAATAGGTACCGTGGAGACTGTAGCCCATTCTTTTTGGGGTTTTGTCGTTGTAGAAGAACATAATATAGGGAACATTGGGAAGGTAATAGTAGGTGCCGAGTTCACGGGAGCCGCCGGACATTTTTTGGGAGCGGATTTTACTCCAAATGTAGAAAGTACCGTTGGGGGTGCGATCCCATTTGCCGGAAGAGATGGTGAATTCGTTGATGAGATTGTTGTTTTCGAAAGCCATGGCCTTCTGGTTGGTAAGATCGACCTCAATTCTTTTTGAGGAAGAAGAAGTTTCGCCTAAGATTTGGCGAATTTCCTGGGGAATGGATTTGGGAGCGGAGAGGGATTGATTGTTGAAATAGGCCAGGGGAGGATTGGAGTCGAAGTTGTCGACAAGGTGGGCTGGGTCAACTGGATCCTGATGGGAGAAAAGTGAAGGCCAGGAGTTTTGGGTTAAAAGAGCGGTGGCGAGAAGGAAGTAAAGGGAAAGCAGTAGGGGTAATGGTTTTAACATAAATTTAAGATAACATAATCAAGACTAAAATATTGGCTGGGTTGTTGGAATTGATATAATTGGAAGTTGCACTTTATCGGCCGCTTGGCCCCGCCTACGCCAAGGCTTCGGTGGGCGAGTCAGTTGGTCGAGTACATTTAAGATTATCGGCCGCTTGGCTCAGTTGGTAGAGCGTTCCATTCACATTGGAGAGGTCAGGGGTTCGAGTCCCTTAGCGGCCACAAATGACAGAAAGAAAGGTGGTAGTGTCGTCGGATCAGATAGGGCTGTTGGGAAGACCGGAAGACTTGATGGCGGCCTATCGGGGGTGCGAGAAATATTTGGGAGAGAAACCAGGGGTGGAAGTAATCGGGTGGCGGCATCAGGTTAACGGGGTACTGGCGGAGGCGAGAAAAGGAAGGTTTGAGGTAGCAGGGATTCATGGGCGATGCGGCTTGGCCAGAGAACCCAGTTGGTCGGTTAGAGCGGTTGACGGAGCGATAATGGGGATAGAAGAGTTGGCAAGATTAGGAGAAAATTTTCCCGAAGCGTATCTTTTGGTTCATGAACCGGAACTAAAGATAGCAGGGGAAGAGAAAATTTGGCGGGCGGTGGATAAGAGAAGGTTAATGGTAGAAAATTCGTTAACAATGGAGCAATTTCAACGAACAGTGGAGATAGTAAAAAAGTGGCAGAAAGAAGGGAAAAACGTGGGGGTGATGGTGGATTTATATCATCTGTATTTAGAAACTGGAAAAAAATGGGAAATAATGGTGGAAAAGATGAGCCAAGGACTTGGGGAAATAAAAATAGTGAGTTTCCATGTGCCGATAGGGACGAGAGAGGCGGATTCGTTTGATGGAGAATTTTGGGAGAGAGATTTGGCAAAAATGAGGGAAATTATGGGAAGAGCCAGAGAAATTGTGATTGAAAATCAGAGAGGGGGAGTAGGGATGTTTTTACCGAGTTATCATAGAGAAGAAAGTATCGCCAGGAATAAGGAGGTTTTGAAGAAGTTGAGAGAGGCGGGAATAATTTGATTTTGACTGGTTGTGGGAAGAAACGTTTGGGAATAAACTTGAGGATATGGATAAAAGATGGAAAAAAGAAGGAGGGTTTTCGATTGGAGGATTTATCTTGGAGTTTGTACAGTCGATAGTGCTGGCTTTGTCGGTGTTTGTACTGGTGTATTTATTTGTGGCCCAGCCCAATGAAGTCAAAGGAAACTCAATGCTGCCGAATTTTGTGAATGGAGAATATCTGCTGACCGATAAATTGAGCTATCAATTTGGAGAACCAAAAAGGGGCGATGTGGTGGTGTTTAAGGCCCCGGCCGGTGAACCGTGTGCGGAGGATGAATGCGAATATATTAAAAGGGTGATCGGGATTCCGGGAGACAGAGTGATGGTAAGGGAAGGAAAAGTATATTTAAATGGAAACTTATTGGATGAGTTTTTTTTACCGGATGATTTTCGGACCAGTGGAGGGGCTTATAGCCGGGAAGGGGCGGAGTTGGTAGTGCCGACGGGACAATATTTATGTTTTGGGGATAACCGATCACATTCGAGGGACGGCCGAGAATTCGGGCCGATCAAAAAGGAAGATATTGTCGGCAGAGCCTTTTTTAAATACTGGCCGGTATCGGCGGTGGGGATAGTAAAACCAGTGACTTTTTAGGAAGAGATGTTTTGGATATCCTTGTGGCAAAGTTCCTGATAGACGGTTTTAAGACTGGAAAAGCGGTCTTCGATTGGGCCGCGGAACTGGAAAACGATTTGGGTAACGACATTAGTTTGAGTGATCTTGACTCGGGTGGTTTTGTTGCGAAAAATAGATTCGAGATCGGTGCTGATGTTGTCGAGGCGAGATTTGAGGAAATGGGGAAGATTTTCGCGGGTAATGGGAACAGTACCTTCTTCGATTTTTTTTCTCATTCTTCTGGCGATGTCTTCAGCGCGGCGGACAGAAGCTTTTTCTTTGAGGACGATTTTGTAGGCTTCGATCATCAGACGGGTGTCGGTGATGCCAGAGAGGGCGCGGGCGTGGCCTTCAGTAATAAGACCCGACAGAAGGCCGTCTTTGATAGCATCGGGAAGAGTAAGGAGCTTGAGAACATTGATGACATAAGGAAGACTTTTGCTGACCTTTTTGGCAATTTGATGATTGTCGAGCTTGAATTCCTCTTTGAGACGGAGAAAGGCTTTAGCCCGTTCGATAGGGTTGAGATCGCGGCGCTGGACGTTCTCGACAATAGCCATCTCTAACATCTGCTGGGGAGAGGTTTCTTTGATAATTGCCGGAACATAGGCTAATTTTAAGATTCTGGCGGCACGCCAGCGGCGTTCGCCGGCGATAATCTGGTAACCAGCGGGAGTTTTGGCAACAATTAAGGGCTCGAGAATACCGTGCTCTTTAATGGATTCGACAAGCTCGGAAATTGAATCTTGGCTGATAATACCCCGGGGTTGAAGGGGGTTGGGTTCAAGCTGGTTGGTGGAGATTTGGGAAACAGCCGGTTTCATCAGTTAAGGTTACTATGAAACTGTCCGTGAAAAAAGAGGGATGAAGTGTATCAAAGAGAAGAGATCAGCCCTTGACGACAGAGACAAATTTTTTCCCGAATCTTTCAAAGAATTTTACGATACCCGGACGAATGGCGTAGATAGTGAAGTCCTTGCCGACACGGGTACCATCGTGGCCGTGAAATTTAGATCCAACCTGACGGACGATAATTTGGCCAACGTCGACAGTCTGACCGCCAGAAAGCTTGACTCCCCTTCTCTGACCGGGACGGTTGCTTTTTTGATTGGTTTTTCCCTGCGATTTAGTATGAGCCATAGCAAAATTTTATAAAATAAAATTTTGAAATTCCAAATTCCAAATTTAAGAATTAATTTTTAAGATTTTAATGTCGGTGAGAAGATGGCGGAAACCGTGAGTTTTGTGGTAGCGCGATTTGGCTCGATAGGTGGAAACTAGCAGCTTTTTGGCAGGGTAATTTTTGACGATTTGGTATTCAACTGAACAGTTGGGGACGGTTGGTTGGCCGATAGTGATTTTGCCGTCGTGGCTCAAAAGAAGAACGTCAGTGACGGAAGATTTTTGATCCGGAGCCAGATTGAGGTTGTCGACAGTGAGAAGATCGTTTTCGCTGACGCGATATTGGCTGCCGCAAAGAGAGATAATGGCGTAGTTCATAGACTTGGTGATTATAGCATAATACCCGAGTTTAGGAAGATAAAACGATTCCCAAAGAGAGGAGCAGGGACATAATTGAAGAGCCGCCGGCGGAAAGGAAAGGCAAGGGGATGCCGGTAACAGGGAAGAGGCCAAGATTCATGGCGATGTTGATAAAGGATTGAACCCAGATTTGAAAAGCGATGCCGAGAGAGAAGAGAAAAAGCGCGCGGTTATTGGTGGCGGAATAAGCAAGGTTGAGAAGAGTTTTGACGATGAGATAATAGGCAAGGATAATAAGGCCAGCTCCGACCAGCCCCAATTCCTCCACGGTGGCAGAAAACATAAAATCTGTGTGCTTTTCGGGTAAAAACATTAATTGGCTTTGGGTACCTTTTTTGAAGCCGCGACCAAAAATGCCACCGGAACCAATAGCAATTTTTGATTGGATAACATTGTAGCCCTTTCCCAGGGGATCGCTTTGAGGGTTGAGAAAAGTAGTCAGGCGATGACGCTGGTAGTCATGGAGGCCAAAACGCCACAGGATGGGAAAAAAAAGAATACCCAGCGAGGCGGCAGCGATGGTTAGAAGAAAGAGCCGACGATGGTAGAGAACAATGGGGATAAAAAGGGAGAGAACGGTAATAGCACTACCAAGGTCGGGCTGGAGAACAATAATAAGTACCGGCAAAAGGTGAAGAAGAGGAAATTTGGTGGTGGAAAGAAAAACCATAAGGGCTGGTTTGACTATTTCTGAAGGCTGGAAAGAACCGGCACCGATATCTAGCCAGCGACGGGAGCCCCGGGTGATGTTATTAAAAATAATAGGAAGGAGGAGAAGAAGGCAAGAAAAAACAAAGAGGATGTTTTTTTGAGGGGCGAGATTTTTGGGATTGAGCTGACGGCCGAGAAGAAAGAGACCAAAGCCAATGACCCAAGCAGTTAGCTGGCGGGGGAGAATCTGGGGAGAAAGAGAAATGATCATGGTGAGATGGAGAAAAAAAAGAATGGCCAGACCGGCGAAAAGGGGGAGAGTTGACTGGCGCATGCGTTTTAGACGGAGCTTTCTATTTGGAGAGTGGGAGATTTTTCGATAGCGATGGCCAGGGTTTTTTTGAGGATTTCGGAAGTGAAGTTTTCCGGCCATGAAGGGGCTAAGATTTTGATTTTCTGGTCGAGAGCTAATTTTTGATCGCGGCGGAGGCTTTGAACTTGACGAATAAGTTCTCGAGCTTGACCTTCGGCAATTAGCTTGGGGGTGAGAGTAAGATCGAGGTCGATTTTGACTTCGGGAGAAGTGATAGTTTTGAGTGACTTAACGTTTAATTCGGCGGCGACAAGATCGAGTAGCTCCGGGGACAAGGGGGTAGGAGTGAAAATTGAGGCCGAAAGAAGCGGTTGGCGAAGGGGAAGATTGTTGGTTTTGCGGATCATATTACCCTGTTCGCAAAGACGACGAATAATTGTCATTTGGTCAAGTAGATCTTGAGCAAGGGGATTCGTCGAAGGATAGTCGGAAAGGTGAACAGACTGCGGATAGTCAGGGAAAAAGGGGACAACCAAGTGTTGCCAAAAATATTCGGCAATGAAGGGAATGAGAGGAGCAGTGGTTTGGGAGAAACGAACAAGAACACGCCAGAGAGTTTCCAGGGCCTGAATATCACCGGTGACAAAACGTTCCCGCGAGGCGCGGATGAACCAACGAGAAAGATCGTCGACAAACTCGGGAATAAGGCGGGTGGCTGAGGGTATTTGGTAGGAGGATAGGTGTTTTTCGAATTCAGCAGTAAGGAGTTCGGTTTTAGCGAGCATCCAGCGGTCGAGGGGGTGGACGGGGTGATTGGCGGTTGATGGCGGGGTCCAATGATGAAGATTAGCGTAGGTAAGGAAATATTTGAATGAGTTCCAGAGAGGGAGAAGAATATTTTTGACTTTGTCATCGATTTCTTTTTCGTCGATGTTAATGTTTTCTCCAACCATAACAACACTGCCCATGAAATAAAGCCTGAGAGCTTCGGCGCCATATTTTTGGAGGATCATTTTGGGATCGGGGTAGTTGTGGAAAAGTTTGCTCATTTTACGACCATCGTTGCCCATGATGACGCCGGTAACAACACAGTTTTTGAAGGCGGCGGAATCGAAAAGACCGTTGGCGAGGACATGAAGGGTATAGAACCAGCCGCGGGTTTGGGCAATATATTCAATGATGTAATCGGCGGGGAAAGTTTTTTTGAAGTTGGCCTGATTTTCGAAAGGGTAATGGATTTGAGCGTAGGGCATTGATCCCGACTCAAACCAGCAATCGAGGACTTCGGGGACGCGATGAACTGTTTGGCCGCAGTCGTCACAGGTGATAGTGACTTCGTCGATGTCGGGTTTGTGAAGATTAGTGATTTTTTGGCCGGATTTAGTTTCAAGCTCCTGAATTGACTGGGGAACAAAACGATAACCGCAACTGCATTCCCAGACAGGAATAGGTGAAGCCCAATAGCGGGAGCGGGAAAGACACCAGTCGGGGGCAGTTTCGATGCCTTGGCCAAAACGGCCGTGCTGGATATGGGAGGGAACCCAATTGATTTCTTCATTGGTCTGGCGTAATCGATCTTTGATTTCGGAGACTTTGAGATACCAGGCTGTTTGGGATTTGTAGATTAACGGAGTATCGCAACGATAACAAAAAGGATAGCTGTGGGTGATTTTTTCGTGGCGGAAGAGAAGATGGCGGGAAGCAAGGTCATTAATTACCGCAGGATCGGCCTTTTTGACAAAGAGACCGGCAAAAGGAGTAACCTTGGCAATGATTTTACCCTCGTCGTCAACATGGTCGATGACGGAGAGGTTGAGTAAACGGCCAAGATTAAAATCTTCTTCCCCAAAACCTGGGGCAATATGAACGACGCCAGTCCCCTCCTCCATAGAGACAAGATCGGCATGGTAGATTTTGTAATCGTTTGGCCCGGTTTCAAAAAAACGGTAAAGCGGCTCGTAAGATTGGCCGACCAGTTTTGAGCCGGGAAATTCGTCGATTATTTTGTAGGATTTGTCGGTGAAATTAGCGGCGAGACGAGATTTGGCGAGGATCAGGTGTTCACCGTCGGATTCGACTTCGACATAGTTTTGGTTTTGGTCGACTGCTAAAGCAAGGTTGCCCGGAAGGGTCCAGGGAGTAGTTGTCCAAGCAATAACAAAGGTGTTGGATTGGGAAAGTTTAAATTTGATAGAGATAGCCGGATCTTCGACCAAACGATAGGAGTTGTCCATGGCGATTTCAAAATTGGAGAGCGGGGTGGAACAGCGGGGGCAAAAAAGGGAAGTCCGTCGGGATTTGTAGATAAGATTTTTTTGATAAAGTTGGGAAAAAGCCCACATAACGGACTCCATGTAGTTCAGATCCATGGTTTTGTAAGAATGCTGGAAATCAACCCATCGACCGATGTGGTCGATGTACCATTCCCATTCTTGGGAGACATTTTGGACGTAGGAGTAGCATTCGTCGATGTATTTTTTGATGCCGACAGATTCGATTTCTTTTTTTGACTTAAGACCGAGCTTTTCCTCAACTTTATTTTCGGTAGGTAAGCCATGACAGTCCCAACCCCAAACACGCCGGACACGCTTACCTTTCATGGTCCAAAAGCGGGGGATGACATCTTTGGCAATTGAAGGTAAGAGGGATCCGTGATGGGGGGAGCCGGTGATGAAAGGCGGGCCGTCGTAAAAAGTATAGGCATTATCGGCAGGACGGGAGTCGATGGATTTTTGAAATATTTGGTGTTTTTGCCAGAATTGAAGAATTTCTTCTTCAAGAGCAGGAAAGCTGATATTGGCTGGAAGTGAAGGAAAAGATTTTGAGGCCATAAAATTAAGTGATTTTACCACGGGAGATCAGTTGTTTTTTCGGAGAAAGGCGGGAATATCAAACTCGTCGACAATGTCGAGACCGGTAGGCAGTTGCTGATCGCCGAGGTATTTTTTGATTTGTTGAGGGTCAACGGCTGAAGGAGTGGTTGGCGGCGGGGCGGAGGGAGAACGGTCGTCTTTGGGCGTTGGAGCGGGCCGTGATTTTTGATAGAAACGACTAGCAGAGGCGTCGAAACCGGTAGCAATAACAGTTATTCGAATTTTATTTTTCATGGCGGGGTCGATACTGGCCCCAAAAATAATATTGGCGTCGGGAGAGGCGCTTTGGGTAATGGTTTGGGCAGATTCTTCAATTTCGGCCATGGTGAGATCACTACCGCCGGTGATGTTGATAAGAACGCCGCGGGCGCCATCAATATCGGCATCGACGAGAGGAGAAGTGATGGCGGCTTCGACGGCCTTACGGGCGCGACTGTCGCCCTCGGCTTCGCCAACACCCATGAGGGCGGAACCGGCGTTGCTCATAACCGATTTAATATCGGCAAAATCAAGATTAATGAGACCGGGAGTAGTAATAAGATTGGCAATAGCCTTGGTGCCTTTGGTAAGAACAGAATCGGCGATTTTAAAGGCATCGAGGAGAGTGACTTGATCGGTGACGACCTCCATAACTTTTTGATTGGGAATAACAACTAAAGTGTCGACAAAGTTTCGTAGTTGGGAAATGCCTTCTTCGGCATTGGTCATACGGCGGGTGCCTTCGAAAAGGAAAGGTTTGGTAACAACGGCAATGGTGAGGATACCGAGTTCCTTTTTGGCAATTCTGGCGATAATAGGAGCGGCGCCAGTGCAGGTGCCACCGCCCATGCCACCAGTAATAAAAACCATATCGGTTCCTTCGAGAGCTTCGCGAATACGATCCTGGGATTCTTCGGCGGCCTGTTGGCCGACTTGAGGATTGCCGCCGGCACCCAATCCCTTGGTAAGTTTTTCACCGATTTGAATTTTGATTGGAGCAAGCGAATTGAGAAGAATTTGGGAGTCGGTGTTGACGGCGATAAAATCGACACCTTTAATTTCATCTTCAGAAATCATGGAATTGATGGCGTTTCCGCCGCCGCCACCAACACCGACGACTTTAATTTTGGCGAACTGTCCGGTGAGATTTTTTATCAGGGCCATAGAAAAAGAGATTAGGGCAAAAGTGGCTCGATGAGATTTTTAATACGATCGAGCAGTCCGTGGAAGCGGGGTTTATTTTTTGAGGTATTTCGGGCGGAAGGCGGTTTTGACTGAAGGAGATAAAAAAGAAGACCGAGGGAGCTATGGTAGCAGGGGTTGAGAATATCGTCGACAATACCTCCAATTTTTGGAGTTTGGGCCAGGCGGGTTGGCAAGGGGATGATTTTGGGACAGATTTCCCGGGCGGCGGCAAGAAGAGAGCCTCCTCCGGTAAGGATAACGCCAGCAGGAATACTGCTGACAAAGCCACTGGACTGAAGACTTTGATGGACAAGGTTGAAAATCTCTTCGATACGGGGCTTGATGATGCCGTTGGCGGTGGTCAAGAGAGAGATTTTTCTTTTATCGTCGGAATTAATTTCAAAGGCAGAGACGTCGACTTCATCACCAAATTTATTGTCGCCGGCAACCTGATCAAATTTTGTTTTAATTTTTTCAGCATCTTCGAGGGGAAAGCGGAGACCAATGGCGAGATCGTTGGTAATGTTGGCCGAACCAACAGGAATGACAGTGGAATAAACCGGAGAACCCTGGAAAAAGATAGTAACGGTAGTAGCACTGGCGCCGATATCGACAAGGGCAGCACCAAGTTCTTTTTCGGTGTCAGTGAGAGCGATTTTGGCAGTGGAAAGACCAGAAAAAACAAGGGATTCCAGCTGGATGCCGACATCGTCGAGACATTTTTTCAGATTTTTTAGGGCGGGAGTAGAAGCAATGATGAGGTGAGTGTCAACTTCAAGACGGACTCCGGACATACCAACGGGATCGATGATCCCATCCTGGCCATCGACAGTGAAGATACGAGGGATGACATGAATGATTTCTTTTCCGGCCGGAAGGGTAACGGCTTTGGCTGATTCAATGGCACGGTCAATGTCCACGGAACTGATTTCATTATCGGGATTACTGACAGCGACAACTCCACGGGAATTGAGAGATTCCAGGTGGGGAGCGGTGATGGCCACATGGGCGCGATTGATAGGAAATCCTGCCATTCTTTCGGCCGATTCAATGCATTTGGTTAGAGAAGATGAGGCCTGCTCGATGTCAACAATTTGGCCCTTACGGAATCCGGTTGAAGGAGTTGAGGCGACAGCGACAACGTTTAGTCGATTTTCTTGAGGGAAAAATTGGCCGACAATAGCGGTGATTTTTGAAGTACCGATATCAAGACCGTTAATTATTTGCGAGTGTGACATAGGGTGGGGAAGCTCCCAGGTTGATTAATTTTATCTTTTTTTGCTTTTGACGGGAATAAGTAAGTATTTTGTTGATAATAACAGTTTGATGGTGGGGATCGCCGGATGGGTCGAGGACGATTTTAATAGCCGAGTGATTTTCGGGAGCAGTAACGGAAAACTCGACTTGGCGATGGAAGGTAAATTTAAATTCTGTTGACGAAAGTTGGGATTGGGAGAGGAAAAGTTTGAGCTGGGAAAGATAAGAATTCCGTTGGGATTGGGGGTCGGCTAAAATCGGCCGGAGGGAAAGGAAAAATAGAAGGAAAAAATCAAGCAACGATTTCATGGATGAGATGAAGGAGAGATAAGTTGGTTTTTTGAGGCAGAGCCGCGGAGAAAGGCTTTCGGGAGAGAGAAGTAACTGCCTTAAAGAGAGATTCGGGATTAAGACGGGATTGAGAAAGGATGATGGTATCGGGAAGCTCTTTTTTGAGCCAAAAAGCGTTTTTTAATTGTTCATCCTGCTGGGATTGGGGTAAGGGAATGAGAATAGCCCGGCGGTGGAGGGCAGCAATTTCCTGACAAGTATTGGCACCGGCACGACTGATGATAACGGTTGAATGATTGAGAACCCAGCCGATATCCGAAAGACCGATATATTTGACAGGGTAATAATGGGAATGTTGAGGCGAAAGCGCTTGAAACTGGTCGAAATCGAAATTGCCAGTGTGGTGGATAATGGTGAAACGGGAGAGAAGGCGGGGAAGAAGAGGAAGGATGGTGGAGTTGATGGCAGAGGCTCCCTGGCTGCCGCCAGTGATATAGAGAAGGGGCTTGGTTTTTATCAAGGATTGCAGCTTAGCAAAAGTGGGAGAGCGATGGGAAAAAATTTCCCGACGAAGAAGGTTGCCGGTAATAACGGTTTTGGGGGAAGAAAGGGAAGAAATATGGAACGAAAGGGCAGTTTTGGTGCTGAAAAGATGACTGATTTTGGTAGTTAAACTGGCGGTGAGAGTTTGTTCGTGGATAATAATGGGGAGACGATTCAACCAAGAGGCGATAACAACAGGGACACTGACGTAGCCGCCAAAAGCAACACATACAGACGGTTGGAGACGACGAACGAGGAAAAAAGAACGGATAAGAGCGGAAAAAATTTTGGGAATACCCGTAAGAGTATTGGGGAGCCAGCGGCGGTCATATTTGCCGCTGTTGAGCGGGTGAAAAAGTACTTTGAGCTTGGGGATAATGGTATTTTTTAGGTGGGTTTCTCCGGGAGAAAGGTGAGCGATATAGTGGATTTGCCAAGAGTTTTTGGGGTCGTGACGGAGCTGGCGGATAAGCTCAATGGCTGGAGTATGATGACTGCCGGTGATGATGAGTTTTTTGACGGGGAGAGACACTGTTTGAGTATAGCAGTTGCCGGCAGATTCCAAGAGAGGCGGAGAGGCAGAGCAGGGACGATCCGCCATAGGAAATAAAAGGAAGCGGAACGCCGGTGAGAGGAATTAGCCCAGTAATGGAGAAGATGTTAATAAGGGATTGATAAGCAATCCAGAGACCGATGCCGGAGAGAAAAAGAGACGAGAAGGGGTCGGAAGTCAGTTTGGCGGCGGAGAAGAGCGAGGAAATGAGAGAAAGGTAAAGAAAAAAAACAAGAAAAACACCAATAATTCCAGTTTCCTCACCGATGACGGCCAGGATGGAATCAGTGGCGATTTTGGGGAGGAAGCGGTATTTTTGGTCGGAGTTGGCGAGACCTTTACCGAAAATGCCGCCGCTTGAAAGGGAGATAACAATTTGACGGTAGTGGTAGTTGTCGGGAGATGACTCTGGATGGAGCATGGTATTGAGGCGGGAAAGACGATAGGGGGAGATAACGACCAACAAAATACTGGCAGCGGTGGCAAAAAGAGAGAGGAGAAAGAGAGGAATGGTTTGTCCGCCGGCGAGATAATAGAGAGTGACAATAATAGCGGTAAGGAGGATGGCAGTACTGAAATTCGGTTGGAGAAGGACGAGGAGGATCGGAGGAAAGAGAAAAGCGAGGAGGCGACGAAGCGATAGGTTTTCTTTTTGGGAAAAAAGGGAAGAGAAAAAAAAGATGGCGGCCGGTTTGAAGAATTCGGACGGTTGAAAATCTGGGAGGAAACCAAGACTTAACCAACGACGGGCACCGAAGACTTTAGTCCCAAAAGTCGGAAGAAGAACGAAAAGAAGAATAATAACGGAGGAGAAGTAAATAATTAGTGAGTAGCGTCGGAGAAATTGAAGATTGATCTTTTGGACGACAAAAAAAGCGATGAGGGAGATGAGGGTCCAAAGGAGCTGTTTGCGAATAAAGAGAAATTTATTTCCAAGGTTTTCGGCTTCGACGAGGGAAGAGATGGAAAGAAAAACTAGTCCTGCCAAGGCGAGAAGGATTGGGGGGATAAGGATTTTTCGGTAGTTAGAACGGTTCATGGAGCGAAGGGTGGAGGGGATCGGTAATTAGAGGGTGGGAGTAAATCTGGCGGCGGTGGTTTTTTTTGTCGACAAGTTCGGATCCGGAAAAGGGAGTTTCGGAAAGGGAAGTGGCGGCAAGGTAGTTGTCGGCGGGGAGGCAGTTGAGAAATTCGGCCAGATGAAAAAGAAGAAGCGGTTCACGCCGAGAAGCCAATTCCATTTGGGTATAGAGAGAAATGGAAGCGGTGAGACGAGGATTGCATTCGAGAAGATAGACAGTTTCCTGATTGACAAAAAAATCAAGGCCAAAAAATCCGCGGTATTTTTTGGGGATAAGAATTTTTTCGGTGAATCTTTCGGTAATGTTTTTGATTTGTCGAGTAATTGTGGCGGGAGAAAATGACGGCCATTGGCGGCCGACAGTGGCGAAAGGGTTATCAGTGTAAGGCTTGAGGCCAGTGTATTGAAGAGCGGGAGGACTTTGGAGAAGGCCGTGGCGGGTAAGACAGCAATTGACGGTGAGGGTATATCCAGGAAGGAGAGGGGAAATTTTTACTGGGGTTTCGGGGGGAAGATGAAGTTTGGTTGGGGGAGTAAGCAGATAGGTGCTATTGCCGGCCCAGCCAAAGTGGGTCTGGAGAACAAGTGGGAAAGAAAATTGTTTTTGGGCTTGGGAAATTAGTTTTGGGGAAAAGTTTCCGACAAGAGAAGTGATAAGGGGAAGGTGGTAAGATTGGCAAATATTGAAAAAATTAATTTTATCTTCAAGAAAGCGGGAAAGCGCAACGGGGTTGGCAAGAAGGAGGAAAGATTGATCGCGGCAGAATTTTTCGGTTTTAGCCGAGGGCTTAAATGGGAGGATGGCGGGTTTTGTCTGGTTTTGGGAGCAAACTTGATCTATAAATGCGGTTGTTTGAGAAAGAGAAAGTAGTTGTCCTGAATTGGTGATACTGGGGTGGGGACGAATGAGGGGAAAAAAATTGGGTAAAGGAAGGGCGACATTAAAAAAATCGTCAATAACCGGAAAGAAGATGGCGTAACCTGAAGCGGAGATGAGAGTGGTAAGAGGGGTCATCGCTGAACGCCGGTGGCGACAATAACTGGATAATTGCCGATATCAATGGATTTTTTTTGGGCCTGGCGGAGGGCAGCCAGGCAGAGGGCAGATTCGGGAGAGAGAGAAAGACCGCGTTGGTGAAGATACTGATGGTTAGCGGCGATTTCTCGGTTTTGGATGACAAAACCAGTGCCGCCGGAAAGGCGAATGGTGGCAATAACTTTAGATTTAAGCGGGCTAAATTTGGCGGTTAAAGCGTCGGTAAGGGTGACGGGCTCGGGAGTGAAGTTGGGTGAAAAGACACTGCAGATTTGGCAGTTGGCGGCTGACTGGCAGGCGAAGATTTTCACATTTTTTGGGAGTTTTTGAGAAATACCAATGAGGGTAGCTCCGCTGCCGACAGGGAGAAAGAGACTGGAGATTTGGGGTAATTGGTCGAGGATTTCTTCGCCGATTTTTTGGTAGCCACTAAGGGCAACTGGATCGGTTGATTGGCGGAGGAGATAGGCGTGGTTTGATTTTGAAAATTTTATCGCTTCGGAAATCGGTTGATTAGAAAAAACGATTTGTAAAAGGTTTGATTTGGCAGCGTGATCAAAAATGATCGATAATTTTTGTTTGTCGACTTTGGGAGAGAGAAAAACAGTGAGGGAAAGCTGACGAGGAAGACAGTAAAAGGCGGCAGAGATGGCGGCGTTGCCAGTACTGGAGATGACAGCTGACGTGTAGTGGTTTTGGAGGAGATGGTCAACCTGAAGGGAAACTGCTCGGTCTTTGGCCGACCCGCTGGGGTTTTCGTCTTCTCTTTTTAGATAAAAGCTGTCGAAGGCTTGGAGCTTGGTAGGCATATAGGATAAAATACGATAGATATATTTTAAACGAGAAAATGATGGATAATCAAAACAAAGTAAATTGTCCCGATTGCGGGAAGGAAATAGTTTGCCCGGAGGGAGTGACGGTAGGAGAGATTTTGGAATGTGGGGAATGCGGGACGGAGGTAGAAGTAGTGACGGTTAAGCCGGTGACAGTCAGAGAGTTGATTGAGGAAAAATAGTTAGGCGGAAAACACCGTTGGTTTGGTTAAGGTCGGAAAGAGGAAGCTCGGAAAGGCGGACTCCCCTACCCTGACGGTTGCTGTCAATGCAGTGGAGGGTTTCGGAGTTGCGATTGATAATAAAAATGACGTGGTGGCCGTTTTTGGCGCGAATAAGATCAGCGGTTTGGATAAGATCGAGATTGGTGACGGGAGAAGATAAAGGGGAACTGGTGAGGTTGTCGGCGGAAGTACGGCGAGGATCAAGAAAGAGCGGCAGGTGGAGTTGGCGGGCGTAGAAATTGAGGAGGTGAACGGCCAGACCGGAACAATCGAGACCGATTTTCTGTTTTTTTAGCTGACCATAGTCGGTGGAAACAGAGCGGATTTCCTGCCAAGTGCCTTTACCGACAAGAAGGTTGGGTGGGTGTCCAGGCAAAGGAGGTCGGTTAAGATGGTAGGGAATTCCCAAGTAATGAGAGATTTCCTGTTGAAGTGATAAAAGCGGCGTTAATTTAGTCCCAACCATAGGCCAAATACTGCAAGCATAATTCCGGCTAACCAGGCGCGGAAAACGATTTTTGGTTCTTCCCAGCCGATTTTTTGAAGAGTGAGATGAATGGGAGCGGCGGGGAAGACCTTGCGATGGCGGTAGATTTTGGAGAAGATTTGGATGGCGCTGGAAAGTCCCTCAACAATAAAAAGAAAACCAACAATGACTAATGGAATAACTTTTCCGAGAATAATGGCAATAACGGCGAAAGTGGCGCCAAAAGAAAGAGAGCCAACATCGCCGAGCCAGATACGGGCGGGAAAGACGTTGAAATAAAGAAAAGCGATAAGGGCGCCCAACCAGAGGGCAAGAAAAAGGGAAATGGGGGTGTCGAGGGAATTGTTGGAAAGGACCCAAAAAGCAAAGAGAGCAATGACCAACAGACCGCAGGATAGGCCATCGAGTCCATCAGTAATATTGAAAAAGTTAGCAAAGGCAACGATGAAGACGACTGACAGAGGGATAAAGAACCAGCCAAGATGAAGAGCACCGAAGAAGGGAAGATAAATGAAGTTAATCCCCAAACGGCTGAAGATAAGGTAAGAGACAACCGTGGCCAGAAAAATCTGTAAAAGCAGTTTGTGCTTCATCCTTAATCCAAAAAACCCGGTCTTCTCGAAATGGAAGAATTTGAGAATGTCGTCGTAAAGCCCAAGAAGTCCGTAGCTGATAAAGGTGAAAAAGATGATTTCTAATTCCCGATTGAGCTGAAAATTGGAAGAAATGAAAATTCGGGAGAGCTTGAGGACGGGAAAAAGGAAGAGGAAAAGGAGACTGACAGAGGCAATAACCAGCAAGCCGCCACCGACGGGAGTACCGGCTTTCTGCCGATGGAACTTATCAAAAATAGGGGTTTTTTGATTGAGGAAGTCGGTGGTGTTTTGTTGGCGGCGAAGAAAACGAAGCCGATAAAGGAGGTCGATGAAAGGGACGACCAGAATGCTGGTAATAAGAAATGAGAAAAGCAGTAATCCGAGGTAGAGATGGGTCATGTTTTAATATATTGGATGTTGGCCCCGAGAGAGCAAAGACGTTGGGCTAGTTTTTCGTAGCCGCGTTCGATATATTCGACTCCATCGATGATGGATTCGCCGGGGGCGGTTAAAGCGGCGAGGGTGGCCGAGGCTCCAGACCTAAGGTCGGTAATATTAAAACGGCCGGGGTTGAGCTTTGATGGTCCATAAATTTTAACACCATGGAAGTATTCTGGGCGGTCGCTATCGCGATTGAACTGATAAAAAGAATCAGGGTCGGCGACATCCGGCTGAAAAAATTTTGCCTTAAGGCCCATTTTTTGAAGATTTTCGAGATGGTGGAAGCGATAAGGGTAAACTCTCTCGATAATAGAACTGCAGCCGACGGCCTGGGTAAGGACAACAGTAAAAATGGCTTGCCAATCGGTCATAAATTCCGGTTCTGGTCCGGTAATAATGTCAACAGCCTTGAGTGGCTTTTCCCAGGAAATGGAAACTTCATTTTGGCCGCGATTAACGGTGGCACCCATGTGATCAACGACACGGAGAAAAGTGCCGATGATATTGGGGTCGATTTGAAGAATATTAATTGAGCCTTTGGTGGCTAAAGCAGCACAGCCAAAAGTAACGGCTTCGTTGCGGTCGGAAATAACTTGATGATTGGTGTCATGAAGCGAAGAAACTCCCTCGACGATAATTTTTTTGGGATTGTCGGCTTGACGATGAATATCGGCTCCCATGCTATTGAGCATCAGAATTAAATCATCGATTTCGGGTTCGATGGCGGCATTGTCGAAAATCGATTGGCCCGGAGTTAGGGCGGCAACCATAATGACGACTTCAGTAACCGTGTGCGAGGGCTTGGGAAAGGCATAGTTGACTGGTTTGGTTTTGTTGGTGTTGAAGATGAGCGAAGTGTCGGTTATTTCAGTGGTAATGCCCATTTGGGTAAAACAGTCGAAAAGACGATCAAGAGGTCGAGCGCCAAGACGGTCGCCGCCGGGAAGGGGAACTTTGGCAGTACCGAGACGGCAAAGAAGCGGAGCGGCAAACATAAAGGAAGTTCGAGATTTTTCTCCGGTACCGTTGGGGACAATAGAAGAAGAGAGCTTGGCAGCGGTGATATCGAGGCTGTGGTCGCCGGTGACTGTCAGAGTCGTACCAAGAGATTTGGCGATACTTTCGGTAATTTTAACATCAGAGATAATTGGGAGATTGGTAAGATGAACGGTTTGGTCGGTGAGAAGAGCGGCGATGATTTCTTTAAAACTGGCATTTTTGGCTCCCCTTAAGGAGACTTCCCCGGAAAGCGGTTGACCGCCAGTAATGACGTAACGGGACATCAGGCTGGCTGGTGAAAGAAATGGATAATTTTTTTGAGAGTTTGAAGGCCGGAAAGTCCGCCAGAACTGAAATGAAGAAGAATGTCGTTGGGGCAGAGGGTAGTGATGTAATGATTATATATATTTTTTGACAAAGGGAGATAAATAAGTTTGGAACCAACGGCTAAGCGAAAACTGTCGGCAGTAACCGAATGACCGGTAGAAAAATTAAGAGGACCAAGGATGACCTCTTTGGTGGAAGTAAAGATATTTTTAAGTTCGGAAACAAGAGATGGCTGGCGGATAAAGGAGGCGTGAGCTTCGAAGAAGATTTTTATGGGCCGAGTAGGAAATGTATGGGAAATGGCGCTGATAGCCGATGAAATTCTTTCCGGTGATTGGGCAAAATCGTCATAGAAGTCGATGCCATTGGCATTGGAAAGATGTTCAAGACGCCGGGCGATACCGCGAAAAGAGCGGATACTGCGACGGAGAAGCCGATCGGAAAGACCAAGTTTTCGGCCAAGAGTATAGACGGCGGCGAAATTTTCCTGATTGTGGTTGCCAATAAGAGGAGAGTCGAAATTAAGGCCGGTTTGGTAGGGAATGGCCGTGGAAGGAACAATTTGGCAGAGTGGAGAATTATAGGGATTGTAGACCAGATGACCGTGTGGGGGAAGGCGGGAGATGAGAGAACGAAACGCCTGAAGATTTTGATCGTAAGTGGGATATGAATCGCGGTGTTCCCAGTTGGCGCTGGTAACGACGAGGTGAGTGACCGGATAAGAAAGAAATTTGGCTTGGGTGTCGAGTCCGTGGATAGATTCGTCGGCTTCGACGATGGCCCAGTCAGAAGTGGTGGTATAGAGTGAGGGCAGACGATTAAGGCTTCGGCCGCCGAAGAAAAAAGAAGGATTGAGACCGGCCTGACGAAGGGTATGGGCCAGGAGAGCGGCAATAGTAGTTTTTCCGAAGGAACCAGCAACAAGAATGACGTTTTGGCGGTGGAAGAGTTGACTAAGGTAGTCGGTGGCAGAGATATAAGGAATTTTTTGAGTGATAATTTGTTGGAATTGGTCTTTGGTTCGGGTGAAGGAATGGAATGACGATCCGACGATTACTAGATCAATGTCGGAGGAAACCGGAGTTTGATTAATGGGGATGTGGTGTCGACGGAGAAGATTGCTAAACGGAGGATAGATTTTATCTTGGTCGGAGCCGGAGACATGATGGCCCAGCCGCTGGAGCTCGACGGCCAAGGGGGCGGTCATGGTGCCGGCAACGCCGAGAATTAATATTTTTGCCATTGGTGGTCCTTAAAAAATTCAAAACCCGGAAGATTTCTTTTGTAATAACCGATTTTTTGTCCTGGGTCGAAACGGCCGAGATAGCAGAATTTTAATCCACGACGATGACTTTCGATAATTGTCTCTAATGTTAGACGAATCGGCAAATCGTGGTGAGAAAAATCGGGATGGTAAAAAACATAGGCGATATGGCTTATCTCCGGGGAAAAATAACAAACAGCAAAGGCGATTGGTTGAGAAGGCCGGGCGGAATCGAACCAGACAAAGAGAGTATTAAAAATATGATGAGTAAAGATTGTTTTTATGGAGCTTGTGGGAAAATCCCAACCAAGTTTTTGAGCCCAAAGGGAAAGCTGCTTTTGCAGTTGGGGGGAGTAGGGATACTCTGATAGGGAAAGGATGTTTGAAGAAAAGTGGTTGGTTTTGGTAATAATGCGTCGATTTTCTGAACTTAAAGTAAAATTTTCGAGGTTGGAACGACAGGAAGTGTCGGCGTAGTAAAGATCACGGCGATTGCGTTGAGGAAGAAGACCGCGAGAGTAATTAACGTCGACAGGATCGGATGAAACAATGTTATATTGGGCCATATGAATTAGTTTTTTCTAAGACGAAAAGCGGTACGAAAGGCTTCGGCTTCAGACCAGGGGTATTCGGTAGAACCGTGAAGGATAGTAGTTTCATGGCCCTTACCACAGGCAATAACCGTGTCGCCGGGGCGGGCGAGTTTAATCGCGAGGTTAAAAGCGTCTTGGCGGTTGGGAATATCGTAATAAGTGAGGTTTTTATTTTTTTGGTCGATACCGGCGATTATTTGGCGATTAATATCCTCGATTTTTTCATGGCGGGTGTCGTCAGCGGTAATGACAGCAATATCAGCAAGTTGGGAGACAACTCGGCCCATGATGGGGCGCTTGGTTTGGTCGCGGCCGCCGGTAGCGCCGAAAATGACGATTAGGCGTCCGGAGATAGTTTTTTTGAGGGAAGATAGGGTGGCTTTAAGCCCGTTGGGGGTGTGGGCAAAGTCGATAATTGTTTTTATCTTAAGCCGATTTTTTATTTCCTGACGGCGGCCAGGAGTAGCTGGGAAATGGCGGATGGTTTGGAAGAGATATTTGGAGTCGATTTGAAGAAGGGTAGTGGCGGCTAAAGCGGCGAGAATATTTTCGAGCTGGTAGAGATAAGGGCTGTCGGTGGAGGCAGACTGGCCGTTGACAGAAAAGACAATTCCCTTGGAGCTAAAACTGGTAATTTTGGCCTGAAAATCGGATTTGTTTTTGATCCCATAAGTAGTAATAGGCCGGGGACTTTTGGTGGAGAAAAAGGAAAATGAAGGATCGTCGCGATTGAGAACGACCGAATCCGACTGAAGAAATATTTTTGACTTAGCGAGAAGATAGTCGGAAAGGGTGGCGTGGTAGTCAAGATGTTCGTGGGAAATGTTGGTAATAACACTGACAGAGAAATGACAACCCCAGTAGCGGAACTGGTCGAGAGCGTGAGAAGTGACTTCGCAGACACAGTGAGTGCAACCGCCAGCGTGAATTTTATGCAAATATTTTCGGATTTCGAAAGGGTCGGGACTGGTGGTGTGGAGGCCAGGAGAAGTGATAGTAGAAATAAGACCGGTGCGAAAGCCGGCGGAGGTTAGAACCTGATGAATGAGGGTACAGGTAGTAGTCTTGCCGTCGGTTCCGGTGACGCCGATAAGGGTAAGGGATTTGGGGATGGGAAGCAAAACCGCGGCAATCAGGCTTTTGGGAAAATGCCAGCAGTAATTTTTGAGGAGGCGAACCAGCTTTTTGGGAGTAGGCACAGCGATTTAGTATAACAAATGGGATATCTTTTGGGCGATTTCGAACCAGATTGGGGCGGCGGTGCTTGAGCCCCAGGGAGAAGTTTTGGGATTTTTAAAACTAACGAGGAGGGTGAAAAGCGGTTGACGGCAAGGAGAAAAGCCAACGTAAGAAGCATAGCTTTGATTTTCGGAATATTTGCCATTAACGGCAATTTGAGCCGTGCCGCTTTTTCCGCAAACCTCAAGGGATGGAGGCCGGAATTGATTGACGACGCCATTTTCAGTAGCGTAACGCAGAATGTCGGCGATGGTATTTAGCGATGATGTTTTGAAGACTTGGTGACGGTTGGTTTTTGTTGGAGAAGAATTAAAATGAGGAGCGAGATAAAATCCGTTGTTGGCCAGCGTGTTGAAAGCGGCGGCCATTTGCAGGGGGGTGATGGCAAATCCCTGACCAAAGGAGGCGGTAGCAAAATCAATGGCCGGCCATGATTTTTTTGTTAAGGGTTTGGCTTCAGGACTAAGATCGACTCCGGTTTTTCGGTCAAGGGAAAGGCGGGAAAAATAGGAAAGGAACTGGTCGAGGCCAAGCTGATCGATAATATAACTCATGCCGATATTATCGGAATTTTTGATGATATTTTTTAGGTCAGAGTCGGGATAAACTGACTGATCCCAGTTAGTAATAGTGTCGGGACCAATAGTTCTGGGGCGATGACATTGATGGCAGCGATAATCAGGAGAAATTTTCTGACTATCGAGAGCCATGGTCATAACGATTGGTTTAAAAATAGAACCGGGTTCAAAAAGGGAAGCCGCGGGGGTGGCGGATAAATCAGAAAAGGCCAGAATGGCGCCGGTTTGGGGTTGGAGAAGAATGGCCAGGGCCGATTCGGCCTGATAGTTGTCGAGGCCGCGGCGAAGGGCCTGGTCGACAACAAACTGGCAGGGGCGACAAAGACTGGTGGTGATATTTTGCCCGTTTACCGGTAGTATTTGCCAAGTTTTTTTGGAAAGAAGGGGTTGGTTAACGGCATCTTTTGGAGTAAAAAGAAAGCCTGACTTTCCGGTTAGTTGTCGGGAGTAATATCTTTCGAGAGAAAGTAGTGGTAAGGAATTAAGAGTGGAATCGGGGTGAAGCCGGTAACTTACGGGTTCAAAATTTAAGCCCGGAAGATTAAGAGTGGCAACTTCGCCGGGATCGAAGAGAATATTTTGAACAGTAATCCATTTTTGGTCAGGATTAGCCAGTGATTGAAGATAAGCGGCGGAAAAGCCAGGTTTGTTTTTCTCGAGGCGATTGAGAAGCGTGTCGATTTTCTCTTTCAGGTCAGGTTTATATATCGAAAGTTGATATTTTGTTTGGGGGAGTGAGATGGGGAAACTGTCAGCGGAGAGAATTTGGCCGGGAAGGGGAAGAATTTCGGTGATTTGATAATTTTGCAAAAGGGGTTTTGACCGGCGGGAGAAAGAAGGTAAAACTTGCCAGACAAAAAAGCGGGAGAACCCAAGGGCGAAAAAGGCCAGGAGGGTAAAATAAATGACTTTGAGACGAAGTTTAATCATGAAGATCGAAGAAACTGGTGATGGGGACAAAACTAGGATCGGTGTGAGAGAGAAGATTTTCCAATGAGTCGAGGGAGGCAAATTGGGACCGAAACTGCTGGTTTTTGATGGTTAAGGAATTGAGCTGGGAAAGGTTCTGTTGGTAACGGGTATTTTGACCGACGATTTGGCTGCTGTAGACAAGGGAAACGAGGTAGAGGCAAAGAAGAGAAATAATAACAAGAAGGCGGGTCATGAGTTTATTCTATACGATCGGAGGATGGCGCTGCGGCTTAGGGGGTTGTGAGAGATTTCGGCGGGGGAGGGTTTTAGCGGAGGAGAAAGAGGAGAAATAGTTTGATGAAGGATTTCACGGCGAATAAACTGTTTGACTAGACGATCTTCGGTGGAGTGAAAAGTAATAACGCAGATTTTGGTTGAGGAACAGGATATTTCTATAGTATCGGCCAGAGCTTGGGAGAGGTTCTGAAGGTCATTATTAACGGCCAGCCGAAGAGCTAAAAAGATTTTTGTCGCCGGGTCAAGAGGTGTTCTGACTTTCTTTTGGGAATAAAAATGGCGAACGAGAGAGGAGAGCTGGGTGGCAGTAGTTATTGGCGATTGATGGCGAGTAGAGACGATAAGATCGGAGATTTCTCGAGAAAATGGTTCCTGTGAAAGTGAGGAAAAAAGAAAAAAAAGTTTGTCAGCGGAAAAGCGGTTGACAATGTCGGCGGCGGTGGTTTTTTGACGGCGAGAAAGACGCATGTCGAGAGACTGGTGGTCGTTGAAGGAGAATCCCCTACCCTCTTGAGTTTGTTGAAGAGAATTGAGACCAAGATCAAAAATAATACCGCTTAATGGTTGATTAATATGATGATGAAAAACGGATGACAGGCGGCAGAAGTTGCTGTTGATAGGGAAAAAATTAGAGGTTAGCTCAAGTGAGGCAATGCGGTTGGCGGCGAGGCGGAGCTGCTGGGGATCGGCATCGAGGCCATAGACAGTGGCTCCGGCTTGGAGGAGAGGAATGGTGTGACCGGCATGGCCAAGAGTGGCGTCGAGAAAAATTTCACCCGGTTTGGGAGAGAGAAGGGTAAGAGTTTCGGCTAGAAGAACCGGTTGATGATAACCAATCATGGCAGGAGATAGTCGCCGGCCAATTGATTGGTGCCGCCAACTTTTGTGGAGGCAGGTTCGGTGGTGATGTTTTTGGCAGTGCCGTTACCGCTGGCAAAGATCGAGAAAACGGTTTTGGCGGCAGTGTCAGAAGAGGGTAAGCCGTAATTTTTCAGGAGGAGATAAAAGTCGTTGGCGACGGAGGCGGCAGTAAGGGAAAAATTTTCGGTGGTCAATCCAAGACCGGTTTTTTTAATTTCGGAACCACTTTTTAGAGTAAACGGGGTTTGAAAAGTGGAGAGCTGGCTATTGCCGGTGATAAAAGTGAGCGAGAGGCTGCCGCCGGTGACACCGTTGTCATATTTGTATTTACAACCATTAGTGCAGCTGGAAGTACCCAGTAGCAGATCCCGTTCGATAGTGGGGCTATTGACCTGAAGATTGTCGCCAATACCTTTTTCGATTTCCATGCCGTTATCAGTGGCGGTGTAAAGAAGCTCGTACTCAATCTGTTTGATAGAAGAAGGGATACGGCTGATTTTTAGTTTGAGTTCGTGGCCATCGGCGCGGGGAATAATGCTGATATAAGGTCTTTCGGCGGGAGAAAGTTCGACGAGAACCGGTCCGGTAGTGGGAGAAGGAGCGGGAGTAGGAGAGGCGGTTTTTTTTGAGCCACAGGCAGATAACAGAAAAGTGGAGATAAGAAGAAGGAAAATAGCTGATTTTTTCATAAGTAGGATTATAAATGGTTATTGGAGTTTTTGGGACAACCAGTCGCTGACAGCGGCTGAAGAAAGGCGGATTTGGTCCATGGTGTCACGGTCGCGGATGGTAACAGTGTCATCCTCAAGAGTTTGGTAATCGACTACCAAACACCAGGGAGTGCCAATTTCGTCCTGGCGACGGTATTTTTTGCCAATGTTGCTGCTGTCATCGTAATCGACCGAATATTTTTGAGAAAGACTTTGGTAAAGCTCTTCGGCTTTGGCAATAAGGTTGGGTTTATTGGCAGCAAGAGGGAAAATTGCCATTTTGTAGGCAGAAATTTTAGGATTGATTTTAAGAACCGTTCGAGTGGCGTCTTCGTGGTAGGCATCGAGGAGCATGAAAAAGAAGGAGCGATCGACACCGCCGGAAGTTTCAGTAATCCAAGGAAGGTATTTCTCGTTGGTAACAGGATCGGTATAGGAAAGGTTCTGACCGCTGAATTTCGAATGTTGAGAGAGATCATAATCGGAACGCCAATGGATACCTTCCATTTCCGCCCAGCCCCAAGGGGACTGATATTCGATGTCGAAAGCCTTTTTGGCGTAAAATGCCAGTTCGTCGGGAGCATGCTGACGGAAGCGGAGGTTTTCCTGATGGTTAAAAATTTTTTGATACCAGGAAAGGCGCTGCTCTTTCCAGTATTCATACCACTTATCCATTTCGGACGGGTGAACAAAATATTGGATATCCCATTGTTCGAATTCACGGGTGCGGTAGAGAAAATTTTTGGGAGTAATTTCGTTTCTGAAGGCTTTACCAATTTGGGCGATGCCGAAAGGGATTTTGACACGACAACTGTCGACAATATTTTTGAAATCGAGATAAATAGTTTGGCAAGCTTCGCCACGGAGATAGGCGGGAATTTTTTCGCCCTCGATAACCCCGATTTCGGTATGAAATAAGATGTTATACTTTCGAGGTTGGGTAAATTCTCCCCCACATTCGGGGCATTTTGGGGCATTGTTGATAAGGTCGGGGCGGAAACGTTTGTGGCAGGATTTGCACTCGACCAATTCGTCCCCGAAATTTTTGACATGGCCGGAGGCTTCCCAGACGCGAGGATGGGTAATAATGGAGCCGTCGATAAGAACGATATCACGGCGGCGGGTAACGTTGTCGGTAATCCAGAGATTTTTCCAATTGTTTTTCATTAGGGCGCCGACGGGGCCGTAGTCATAGAAACCCTGAACGCCGCCATAAATTTCAGAATTTTGGAAAATAATCCCCCGGCGTTTGCAGAGGGATACTAATTTTTGGACAGGATCAACAGTTGGGGTCATGGGGATATTATAAATGATTGTTAGCGGAAAAGTTTTGGGCTGTGGAGGGGTTGTTCAATGATCGATTCAAAAGTCTGACGAATAAGCCGTTGGCAGGACTGGTAACGGTGATGGACAAATTCGCGATTGATTTCCGGGGAGAGGCCAAAACCAAGCAGCCGGAGAAGGTCGATTTCTGAAGAAAGATAGCTTTCGAGACGGTTGGCGGCGATAGCCCCGATAAGGTTTTGGGCAACAAGGAAAACCCCCTCGATTTGTTGGTTGTCGGCAATAAGCCGATTGATAATTTCGAGAAAGAAAAAAAGAAGGTTGAGCTGGGTAAGAGAACGAGGGGTTTGGAGAAAGGAAGAAATAGTGACAGCTTCGGAAAGCCAAAGGCGATCGTCGCGAGAGTAGAGATTGGCTTTGATAGTATTGCCCAGCTGGACAGCTCCAAGCCGGGTGCTTTTGATGTTGCGGATACCTTTGGCCAGGACAGTAATTTTTCCCTGGTGAGGAGTGAGCAGAGTTAAAAGAAGATCGGTTTCCCGGAGGTTTTTTTTGTTGAGGACGATGGCCAGAGTTGAAGAGTAGCGGGACATCAGAGAGCCAGTTTAATTATTTTGTCCGATTTCCAGACAAAATTTTGCTTTTGGCCATTGGCTATCAGCTCATACTCCATCGGTTTTGTCCCGGGTTGTTTTTGGAGGTAAAGGGTATAATTCGGACCAGCAGGGATTGAGGAAACGTATTGGACGGAAGTTTTAGAACTTGATTCGGCATAGAGAGGGTATTTGTCGCCATAAAAACCTTCAAAAACTTGTTTGCCGGATTCTTCGTAGATAACAGGCTCGACTTCGGAACCGGTCATTTTGGTGAGGGTAGAACCAGCGGGAACATAGAAGCGGAACCAGTTACGGTATTTGGGGGCGTTAAGACAAAGATCACCTTTTTCCAAATTACAGTTGGAAGCTTTGGAAGGATTGGTATAAGTAACAGTAATTTTGTGTTCGACTTTGCCGTTTTGAGAAATGATTTCGTGTTTGATTTTTTGTTTGAGAAAAAGATTGGTCTTGGCACTGCTCATATTGGCGTCGTTGAGATGGACGTAGTCGATGTTGGCCGCCGGGTTGAGTTGGCCGGAAATATTGGCGGCGTTGGCAGAGGATTGGATGACGGGATCGGTGAAATAAAAAAGAATGTGTTTTTGGTAGATATTTTGGAGTACTCCTTCAGCTAGAGGGCCGATTTTATTTTTTTCGGCACCCATAGCGTTGGCCAGGAGAGAATGCATCAGCGGACTTAGGAAACCCTTGCGGTCTTTTTCAATGAAGTTGCGGGGGCGGCCAGCCAGCCATTCAAGCTGATAGATAATTTGAGGACAGCCATCACAGCGTTTGTCGGGGTCAGCCGAAAAATTGCCCCAGCCGGGGACACCGACACGGCCGAGAACTTTGACCAAATCGACGAGGACTTGGGTGTCGATGGCGACGACGGCGTCAATTTTATCTTTGCTACCACTAACTTTGTTGTACTTTTCCAGAAAAAGACCGATACTGGTGGGAAAGTCAGGAGAGAGATTAAAGTCGCGAAGGTTCCAGTAAGGGACATTAATATGGTAGGCCTTGATCGGTCGGGGGGCGGGAATGGTACTACTGAATTTGTCGTCGAGAGCGTAGATGTCGTCGGAGGCCAGGGGGGTAATTTTTCCTTTATCGACTTTGATCAAGCCGTAAGCAGTCCAGAAACCGCCAGTGGGACGAAGCTCGGCATCATTTTGAAACATGAGAAAGTAAGTGCGGGGACTATCTTTGCCCAAAAGCCAACCGGTTTTGGCCAGGAGAGGTTTACCGTCGCGAACAAAGCGATGGACTTCAGCAATGGTTTCTTTAGCTTTAAGAAAAGGAGTACGAATGGGTTGACCGCGGAATTCGGCAGGGTAACGGCTAATGTCGATTTGGTTAAGTTCGGATTCGATGGTGTTGATTTTGACTTCGATGGCATCGAGGTGGGGAACGAGACTTTCAACTGATTGGGTAAGGAAAGCGATGCGATCCTGGGTAGTTTTGGCGCTATCGATGGAGGCGCCCTTGAGACCAAGAAAATCGCGATACGGTTCGATGGCTTTGATAATGATTTCGCCTGTTTCAAGGCCGTTTTTAGCAATTGTTAAAAGATGTTTACCGTCTTGGTAATAGTCTTTGAGATAAGGAAGGGAGGAGGCGATTTTGAGAGAATTAAATTCTGTTTCAATCTGGTTTATTTGATCGCGAAGGGTAACAATTTCTTTCTGAACAAGAGGAAGGTCTTTATTGGTAACAGCGGTTTGGAGAGAAGCGATAGTGGGCTGGGTGGCCCGGGCTTTGGTTAAAAGTTTTTGGCCGGGAAGATAGAGGAGAAAAAAACCAAGGGCGGCGGCGATGACGGGGAGGAGAAGAATAAGGCCAAAAATAATAAAAAATGTTTTGAGAATTTTTTTGGGAGGCGAAGAGGATTTGGGGACAGGAGGGGTGGAAGGCGTTGATGGTGTTGGTTGGCTAAGATTGGTGATATTGAAGGCAGGAGGGGTCATGTTTTTAGTGTATAGGAAAGGAGAGAAATTTACCAGCGAGAAAGCATGGCCATGGGAGTTTTGAGAAGGATGATGATTTCCTGCCGAAGAGAGCGGTGGCGAATATAAAAAGAATCGAGTTTGGCCCGTTGTTCAAAAGACAGCTCATTGCGACCCGAAGTTTGCCAAATACCGGTAATACCGGGTTTGACGGAGCGGATGTCGTCGATGTATTTCTTGGTGTGGGGAAATTTGTTTTCATATTCACGCAGTTCTTCTTCGCGATAAGCCCGGGGGCCAACAAGGCTCATTTGGCCGAGGAGAACGTTAACCAGCTGGGGAAATTCGTCGATAGTAAGGGAGCGAATAATTTTGCCGACGGAAGTGATACGAGGGTCTTCGTTCATGGGGAGTTTCCAACCGGACTCTTTATATTTTTTCCAAAGTTCGGGGTAATTTAGACGAAGCCGTTCGTCGTTGTCGCCGATATACATGGAACGGAATTTGTACATAGTAAACTGCCGGCTGTTTTTGCCGACGCGTTTTTGGGAGAAAAGGACAGGGCCGGGGGAAGAAAAACTAACGGCGATGGCAGTGACAACCATAATGGGGGAAAAGAGAAGAAGAAGAAAGAGGCCACCGACGATATCAATGACCCTTTTTAAGGGCTCAAAGAGCCAAGAGGGGGTATAGGGTTTATTGGCCATGGGGAAAGGTTAAAAAATATTTTTTATATTTTTTATTTTTAACGATTTGACTGACTAGATCGCGAACCTGAAAACTGCCGTCATGAGCAATATTGCAGACCAGAAGGGCGTCGGGAGTGTCGATGATGGCGAGATTGTCGATGCCGACCAAACCGACTAATTTTTTTGAGGGAGCGTGGACGAGGTTGCGTTGACTATTTAGTTGGACAACCGAGGAAGAGCCAAGAGAAACCAGTGGTTGCTGGGGGGAAGCCAGAAGCCGGTAAATGGATTTCCATTCGCCAATGTCACTCCAAGTAAAAGTGGCGGGAAGAACGACGAGATTTTTTGATTTTTCAGAAACGGCCCTGTCGATAGCCAGATTGGGAGAAAGGTGATAGACAGTATTGAGACTGTCGGGGTTTTTCTCGAGGCGAAGAAATGCCCGAGCGTATTTGGAGGCATGGATTTTGGTTTCAGCCAGGAGAGTTTTAGGTTGGAAAACATAGATGCCGGAGTTCCAGAAGCAGTTTCGGGAGCCGATAAGGCGGGAAGCAACGGAGGAAATTGGTTTTTCGATAAATTTGGTGATTGGGTGGAGCCCGGATGAATGCGGACGAAAAACGATATAACCAAAAGACGGGCTGGGGGAAAGAGGCTTGATTCCCAGAAGAACGATTTTGGGTTGATGAAGAGCGTAGGTGAGAGCCAAAGAGAGATCATGCCGGAAAGCGGAGGCAGGATGGATATACTGATCAGAAGGAATAGTGGCAATAACTGCCGAAGGATCGGATTTTTGGATGACAGAGGCGGCATAAACGATAGCCATAGCGGTGTTCTTTTTGGATGGTTCAAGAAGGATATTTCGGGAAGGGATAGTAGCTTTAAGTTGGTTTTTAAGAAGAGGTAGATATTTCTTGTTGGTGACAAGGTAGAGGTGAGATGGAGTAACGAGCTGGAGACAACGGGCGACAGTTTGCTGAAGCAGTGATTGGTGGTTAGAAATAGTAAGAAATTGTTTGGGATATGAAGCCCGAGAAAGCGGCCAAAGCCTAGGACCGGTGCCGCCACAGAGAATAACTAGGTATGAGTTGCTGTCCATGAATCAAAAATAGTTTTTTTAAAGTTTAGCATGAAGCGGTTGAGAGAAAATTTTTCGGCTTGATGGCGGCAGACGAGAGGATCGAAGATAATTTGAGAAAAGGAGTTGAGGGCAGAAGAAAGAGAATCAACAGATTGTTGGTCAAACAAAATACCTGTTTTTCCATTGATAATGGTTTCCAAATAGCCACCGGATTTGAGAGCGATAACCGGTCGGTCACAAGCCATGGCTTCTAAGGGAGTCAGGCCAAAGTCTTCCTGTTGGGGACAAATAAGAGCGTGACAGTTTTGGTAAAAAGTGATGAGTTGTTTTTCTGGAATTGCTCCAAGAAATTTGATTTGGTGATATTGCGAGTAGCGGTTATGGAGCTGATTCTCTTGGCGCCCGGTGCCGACGATGACGAGGTTTTGGTTAAGCCGAAGACAGGCTTCGATGGCCAGATCAATTCGCTTGTGGGGGACGAGGCGGGAGACGACCAGAAAGTAATCGGTAAACGGTAAATGGGAATCGGTAACTTTTTTTAAATTAAATTTTTTGGTGTCGACACCAGGATAAATGAGTTGGGAATTGAGATCATAATATTTTTTGATTTTGGACTGGACGTTTTTGGAGCTAGTGAGGACAAGGTCGGGACGGCGGGAGTAAATCTTGTCGATTTTCTGATAGAGACTTAAAGGAAAGCTACTGGGGTAAATTCGGCGGTTGAGATTGTGGAAGTAGCAAACGGAAAGAGTGTGAGGTGGAGTCAAAAGACAGTGGCCGACAGTAGTGGTGGAGGAAATGATAATATCGTACGAGGAAAAACCAAATTGTTCGAGAGCCAGGGGGTATAACGGGGCGTAATAAAAGGGGTTGTTGGTAGAATGGGGAAGTTTTTGAATAAAAGAAGTAATGATGTTAGTGTTTTTGGGAAGCCAGGAAGTTTTTTGAGGATCGTGGACAAGGGTATAAACGGGAGAATTGGGAAAAATGGAAAGAAGATCAAGCAATACCCTTTCCGCACCTCCCCATTGATTGAGCCAATCGTAAAAAATAGCGACCTTAGGAGAGAAGTTTTTCATAGACAGAGAGGGTTTTGCGGGCGGTGGCAGACCAGGAGTATTTGGCAACCTGAAGATGACCAAGACGGATCAGTTTTTGGCGGAGAGTTTTGGATTGTTGAAGTTTTTTGATTTGGGCGACGAGCTGGTCGGGGCAATTGGGGTCAAAATAGAGAACTGAATTGCCGTAAATTTCCGGAAGACAACTTGAATTTGAGGAAATAACCGGACAATTAAGGGCCATGGCTTCTAGGCCGGTAAGGCTGAAACCTTCCATGAGAGAAGGGTGAACAAGAGCCAGGGCCGAAGCATAGATCTTAGAAAATTCTTTGTCGGGAAGATAACCAAGGAATTCGATTTGGCCGGAAAGGCCAAGAGAATTGATCTGGGCTTGAAGGCGGTCGGTAAAAACAGAACGGGCACAGATAATTTTGAGATTAATGTTGGGGAGAAGTTTAAGAGCATCAAAGATAATTTTGATATTTTTGTGAGGATAAAGATTGCCGGTATAAATGAGATAATTTTCAATTTTTCCGCCACAGGCGGATCGGCCTATGGCCGACAATTTTTTATTGAAAAACTTGGGGTCGACGGCTTCGTGGGTGACGGTGATGTTGGCGGAGGAAATATTAAAGTCGGAAACGAGCTTGTCTTTCCAAAATTGACTGGGAACGATAAGAGGGTTAGCCCGAATAGTAATGTCGGTCAAAAGACGATATAGCCAATATTTCGGCCAATAAAGCAACGGAGTTTTGGTGGTGGTGTCGGAGCCGCGAAAATAATGTTTGATAAGATCGTGGATAGTAACAACTGACCGGCCGGAGTAAAGAAAGGGTTTGTTGAAATGGGTGAAGTGGACGAGATCGGGCTGGAGTGAGCGGAGAAGTGGAGGGAGTTCGAGTTGTTCGCGCAGAGAGTAGTGGGGAATGTCGGTGGCGATATAGTTAAATTTGTTTTGAAAAATTTTTTTGATGTCTGAAGCAAGATTTTTATAGACAATTAGGGTGAAATTATATTTTGAAAAATCGGGAAGATTAGAGAGAGCCAGAAGCAGATTTTGGGTATAGCGGCCGATACCGGTATGTTTGGGACCAAAAAGCCGGGCGTCAATAACAATATGATTTTTTAAATTTTCAATTTTTCCGCCAGAGGCGGACTTCGTTTCACTTCGCATTTTTTAATTTTCAAAAAATTATAAAAACTTGGTCTTAAAGACTCTGATAAGTTCGAGGAGTTTGATACCGGTGAGAACGAGAAAACGGGTGGGGGGCGAGTAATGAGGGAAAAGGTTTTCCTGATAGAAAATACGCATGGCCTGGGTGGAAGCACGGGCGGAGCGAGCCCGGGTTTGGCGGGAAGCGGCAGAGACAGTTTTCTTGATTCCTGAAGAAATGCCTTGAAAGTGGGTAATAAAAGTGTTTGGATGGTAATAGAGATGGTAGTTTTTTTGCTTTAATTTAAAACAAAAGTCAAGATCTTCGCCGTAGAAAAAATATTTTTCGTTCCACCAACCGACATCCTCCCCTACCCGGCGGCGGACCATAAAAAAAGCGCCAACGCAGGCGTTGATAAGTTGAGTTTGGGAGTAGTCGAGATATTCCATAAAATACTGCCGGCTGGAGATACCGGTGAAATGGAGAAAAGCACTTAAAGGGGTGGGAAAATCACGGTGGCATTCGGGTTGGATTTGACTGGTTTTAGCAAGAATGATTTTACAGGTGGCGGCATCGGGGCGGAGGTCGGAACGGAAGAAGGCAAGCATTTTTTGGAGAGTGTCGGGCTCGACAAGGGTGTCGGGGTTGAGGAAAATTAGGTATTTTGAAGCGGGGTTAGAGAAACCGATACCGCGGTTGTTGCCGGCGGCAAAACCAAGATTAGAACTATTAATTTTCAATTTACAATTATCAATTTTCAATGAATGAATTAATTTTTTAATTTTCAAAATAGAATTATCAGTAGAGGCGTTGTCGACGACGATAATTTCAAAGTCAGAGGCAGGAAGGGTGGACCGGGCGAGGCTGGCGAGGCATTGAGCCAAGTAATTACCGGAGTTGTAGTTGAGAATGATAACGGAAATGATGGGTTTATTTTTTGCCGGTGATTTGGTCATAGACAAGGTTGAGATCGTCGACACACTTGTCGAAAGCATAATTATTTTTAATTAAATCTTTGGCATTTTTTCCAATTTGTTTTCGGTATTTATTATCGTCAAGAAGGCGGAAGACCCATTTTAGAATTTGGTTGCCCGGAGCGACGATGGCGTGGTGATAATTTTTGATTTGGATACTACCCATGCCGCCTTCGGGGGTGGTAATAACAGGAAGGCCGAAAGTCATGCCTTCAAGGAATTTGTTGCGAGTGCCGCCACCGCTGGCCATGGGGGCCAACAGCATCCAACTGCGTTCGTAAAAATACTGGGGGTCGTGAGGTCCGCCTTCAGCATCGGCTTCGGTAACGATGATATCCGGAGACTGGTATTTGCCATAGAAATCGGGAGCGTGGCGACCAACAACATATAATTGGGCGGAAGGGTACTTTTTTTTGATTTTTGGCCAGTACTGGTGGAGGACGATATCGGCCGATTCGCGATTTTGCATCCATTTCATGTTGGAAACCCCAAAAAGGATAGTCGGATTTTTGGTTTTTTTGGTTTTTGAGGGAAGAGAAAAATATTTGGGGTCGACGCCATCGAGAAAAACCTTGATGTCGCGGCGGCGGGTGATATCGGCAACAAATTTTTGGTCTTCGGCGCTGAACATGACGACGGTATGGGTGGTGCGCCAATAGCGGGTTTCCCAATATTTTAATTTGAGGACATCGAGCCAGAGGAGAGGAGAAATGATTTTTTTCCAGCCGTGGAGGTTTTCGACAAAATGCTCGTAGATAGCGTATTCAATAGTGACATCGACGAGGATCAGGGGAATGTTGGTGGCGGGAATACTCGGCATGGGGTAGAGACAGTCGCAGTGGATAAGGTCGAAATGATGGGAAGAAAGCTCGGAAAGAATAGTTTTTTTGAGTTCGCGACTTTTGTATTTCATCAGAAGAAAAGGGAAAAGGCTGAAGCCGGTGGCAATGATTTTACGAATGTCCCAGGTGTTGCCGCGACGAACGACGGTGACTTTTCGGCAGAATTTTTTGATGTCATCAAGACCAGCATCGTCTTGAGAAATACAAATGAGAGTAATGTCGTTGAGACGGGAAAGATATTTGATGGTGTAAAAGGAATGGCGTTGACCGCCGGATTGGGAAAGACGGGGAATATAGGGGGTGATCATCAGGATTTGGCGTTTGAGTGGCATTTAGTTGATTTTAAGAATAATAAATTCGGAAGAACGAAAGATGGCGGGATATTTGGCAGCCATTTCGTTGGTATAGTCGTTGTAATTGGTAGAAATGTAGTATAGCGGATAAGCGGAGTAGAGAGAAAATAAATGATTGAAATCGTAGATTTCAATGGGGAAACCGGAGCGGTTGGTTTGATAGAGGAAAGCGGTATCGCCGTTGTAGGGGGCGATGACCAGAGCGTTTGAGGGAAGGAGGCGATCAGCGGTTTGGCCGGCCTTGACGATAACGGGGTTGTTGATACGATAATATTCCTGAATTTGGTACCAGGAAAAGGCGAGAGAAAAGACAGAGAGAAGAAAGATAACAGAAAAAGAAACCAGTCTTTGGGGAAAAACAAAAGCGGCAAGATAATAAAGTCCGGAGCCAATGATAAGAGAAAGGTAGGGAATGATCAAAAATTGATAGTAATCGTGTTGAATGTTGCCGCGGGCGATAATAAGGAAATAGAGAAGAACACCAATAATTAGGGAAAGAAAAAGGTGAGGAGAATGACGAGATCGGTGGGCAAAGCCAAGAAAAAGAGGGACGGCACCGTAGACGCCGAGAATTAGTTTGCCGATTCTTTCAAAGAATAACCAGCGGAACCAAGCGGGACGGAGACGAAGGCCGCCCTCGTTTAACAGCCAGCCAGCGGCGGGAATTCCCTCGGGAAATTGACGGATCCAGAGACGCCAGAGAGCGAAGGGAAGAAGAGAGGTTAGAGAAAAGAGGATTAGGAGGGAAAACCGACGGGGAAAATAGTGGAGAGAAAAAGTGTAAAAGATTAAAGGAGGGAAAAGAAGAATGGCAGTGTAGGGCTTGACGAGGATAGCCAGGGCAAAAGGAATAGAAGAAAAAAAGAGGTGGCGGGGATAGAGATAAAGAGTAAGAAGGAGGAAGAAAACAGCTGTTGGTTCGGGAAGAAGAGTTCGGGAATAGTAAATACTGAAGGGAAGGAAAAGAAAGACAGAGAGGGAAAAAACCGCGGCCAAATAATTGCGGCTGATTTGAAAAGAGATAAGGTAGATTAGAAAAGCGGAACCAAGGGAAAGAAGAATAGAGGTTAGACGAGAGGAAATTTCGAGGGAAACGTTATTTGAGAAAAGAGAAGCCAGGCGGTGGGTAGCGAGGGAAAGAATGTTGTAGACAGGAAATTCGACCATCCGGTAGCCATGAGGATTGTCTTTTCCTGATTGGATACTGGAAAGATCGTGATAGATGGGGCGGAGGGGATCGAAATGACGAAGGAGGTTTTTGGTAACGGAGACGGTGTCGGCTTGGCGGTGGGAATGCCAGTCGGCGACAGGATTGTCGAGGCGGTAGAGCCGGACCAGAAGTCCGAGAAAGAGAAGAAGAAAGATTAGGATTTTTTTGGCCATGTGAGAGTTTGGTGATAGATACCAAGGAAGATCCAGAATACATAGGCGGTTTTTGAGGCTTCAAAAACGTCGATAAAAACGGCATTGGCGAGATGGACTAAAAGAGCGCCAAGAAAAATAAGGTTGATTTTGGAAGGGGAACGGAGAGTGCGGAAGATGAAGAAGGCGATAATAGTGAAAAAAGTAATAGTGCCCCACAGACCGCTTTCGCCTAAGGATCGGAGATAGTCGTTGTCGGTGGCGAGGGTGATAGATCCTAGGCCGGTACCTAAAAGGGGGTTTTTGCGATAGGCAGTAATGGCGCGAGGCCATTCGGCATTGAAGCGGATTTCCCCGGAGCGGGCAACACCGGCGTCGGCATCGACGGGAATTTCTTCAGGGGGGGCGTGGCGGAAGACGGTCGGAGTAGGAGTGGCGGTAGCTCGAGGTGGACGATAGACGTTGACTACAGGCCGGGCGGCAACAACCGGTGGTGGCGGTGGCGCATAAGTAGGAGTGGGGGTGGGAGAGGCGGTGGGGGATGGCCAGAGACGGCTGATTTGGGACTGGATGGAAGGAACGGTGGCGATAAGACGCTGGCTAAGATCTTTTGACTGGAAAATACTGACGGCAACAAATAAGGACAGGGGAACAATTAGTAAGGGGCGGCGGAGAAAGAAAAAAGTAAGAGAGAGGGATCCCCAGAGGGCAAAGATAGAAATTCTGGAGGCCGTAAGAGTGAGAGTATAGAAGGCAATCAGCCACAGAGGGAAAAGGAAAAAGTTTTGAGATCCGGAGAAAGCAGCGATCATCCCGCCGATAATGACTAAAACCATGGAAAGATAGGCGGCAAGGTCGTAGTGTCCAGCGAAAGTGGAGCTGATGCGAGTCCATTCGTTCATTTCCAGCAATTGACCCTTAGAAAATTCTGAATTCATGGTCGAGACCACTGGCCAGTGGAGATATTTCTGGCCGAAGCCGTAAATAGAAACACCAATAGTAGCCAGGGCGAGAAAAATAAAAGGGAAGCCGAGATCTTTTTTGGTTTTGATGGCGTCGATGGTGATAAAAAATACAGAAACGTATTCGAAACGGCGGAAGAGATGAAGGAAAAGAAGATTGGTCGGAGTGGTTTGAAGAATGAAAACCGCGTGGAGAAATGAGGCAAAAATAGCGATAAAGTAGGCGACAAAAAGCCAAGTGATTTTTTGTTTGAAAAAAGGAAAATGGTTTTTAGTTTGGCGGATAAACCAGATAATGAAGCAAAAGGCAACGACAAGGTCGTCGAGACGGATGGCAACATAGGTGTGGCTGACGTTGAGGAGAGGGAATTTGGGGTAGAGGGGAAGAAAGAGAATGAGGACAGCAAGAAGAGGTCGGAGGAGGTTTAAAGTTGAGAACATATTTGGCGATATGATGGAAATATTATACTTCGCAAAGCGGCGTTAGCTCGGATGAAACAACGGGCCAGGCGGTAGTGGAAAAGAGAAGTGTGCTTACGGAAAAAAGAGAGAACGCCGCGGTATTCATTAAAAAGAGGATCAATTTTTTTGGTAGACGAAGCGCCGCCAAGATGAATGATTTGGCAATCGGAAAGATACCAGGGACGAAGGTCGGGGTAACGAAGATGAAGACGGTAGCAGAGCTCGACTTCTTCGCTGTACATGAAGTAATCAGGATCAAAACCATTGACAGAGCGAAAAAGCGGAGCGCGAATGAGCATGAAGGCGCCGGTAATCCAATCTTGAGGGTGGCTTTTTTGGAAGAAGGAATCATGAGTATAAAAATCGGGGGTGTGGGGATGGAAAGGGGGAATAAGATAGTTGATAAAAGGAAGATCGTCAAGGCCAAAGCTCCAAGTAAAAATATTGGCCAGATTTGGGAAAAAACCTCCAGTGGCCTGGATGGAATGATTGCGGTTGAGAAGACGGGCGGTGCACATTGAGGCTTCAGGGTGAGAAGAGAGCCAGTTTAAAGACTGGCTGATAGCCGAATGGAGAATGATAGTGTCGGAATTGAGAAGAAGAAAAAAATTGCCTTTGGCAAAATTGATAGCTTGATTATTGGCTTTGGCAAAACCAAGATTAGAACTATTAATTTTCAATTTACAATTATCAATTTTCAATGAATGAATTAATTTTCTAATTTTTAAAACACTGTCATCAGCGGAGGCGTTGTCGACGATAATAATTTCGTAGGGAATATTTTTTAGACCTTTATCGGAGAGAATGGAGCGAAGACAGTCAATAGTAATATCGGCGGTATTGTAGGAAATAATAATAATTGAGAGCAGGGGTTTAACGGCGGACATGGCGATTAAAAAAGAGGCGGTAATAGAGAAAAACGTCGGCGAGGAAAAGCACTTCAATGAGGAAGAAAACGATTAGTCGGGTAGAGACGGGGACGGGAAAAGAACGGATGGTAATTTTGGCTTTGTATTCTTTGCCTTCGTAAATGAGCTTATTTTTGATTCTTTTATCGGGTTTGGTGAAAACATCGTTTTCCCACTCAAAACCGTTGATATAAAGTGACTCTTTAAAAGGAAGAACGAATTCTTCGAGGTAATAACTTTGAATAGTGTCTTTGATAATTTCTTTGGATTTTTCAGGAGGATGATTGAGCCGGATACGGAAAAGGCCGTTGTAGTTGGCGCGGTAGAAATTAATGACTTCTGTCCGGGTAAGGTTAGTATAGTAACCGGTAACGTTGGGGATTTGAATGGTATCGCCGGGCTCAAGAGATCGGGTGCTAAAGGGAAGCGGTGGAAGAAGTGGAATGGGCGAAAGGAGATAATTGAGGGCGAGAAAGTTGAAAAGAAGTAAGGGGAGAATAATTTTTAGCATGAAAAAGCTATTGAAATAACATCGACCGGCCAAGACGATATTGGGGTTGGCGAAGACGGCGAAGTCCGATTTTTTTGGCCGGGACACCACCCCAAATTTCAAAAGGAGGGATATTTTTGGTAACGACGGCACCGGCGGCGACTACGGCACCCTGGCCGATAGTGGCTCCGGGAAGGATAATGGCCCTTGGGCCGATAAAGACATAATCTTCAATGGTGACCGGGCCGAAGGAGTTACCAAAGTTAGGAGAATGGATGTCGTGTTCATTGTTGTAGATAAGGACTTGGCTGGCAATATCGACGTGATTGCCGATAGTCAGGCGGTCGCGGCCATCGAGAAAACAATGGTCGCCAATGATGGTGTCGTGACCAATAGCGACGTTGGCGGGGTTGAAAAAATTGGCACCAAGATGAATGGTGGCATCCCAGGGAAGAGAAACACCGGCAAGAAGATAACAGATTTTGCGGAAACTGCGGGAAGGGATGTATCCGACAAAGCGAAGAACCAGAAGAATGGTTTCACGAAAAATAGTAGCCAGACGATTTTTGACTTTGGCGATAAACTCGGAAAAAGTTAAGTCATGGCCGTGGCGATCGTGCATAGATAGAAAGATTATACCAGGGCAGAGAGGACTTTTTGGGCAGTTTGGTTCCAAGTATATTTGGCGGCCTGTTTTGGCCCGGAAAGAGAATAACGGCGGTGAGTAGCCGGGGAAAGAATAACTTTCATTTTTTGAATCAAATCATCTTGATTGCAAGGATCGATCAACAGGCCGTGGGGGCCAACAACTTCCTTAAGAGGAGGAATGTGGCTGGCGATGACAGGAGTTCCGACTTTCATGGCCTCGATAGCGGGGATGCCGAAACCTTCGTAAAGGGAAGGGATAATAAGGCAGGTGGCGTGGTGCAAGAGAGTCCATTTTTGATTTTCGTCGACGAAATCGGTGAAGATCAGATTTTCGGGGGAGAGATGTTCCTGCTGGGCGACCTGAAAAATTTCGTGGTAAAGCCAACCTTTTTTGCCGGCGATGACCAGCTTGGGAACTGTGGGAAGTGAACGAAGGAGGCGGGCATAAGCATGGATTAGAAAAGGAATGTTTTTGTTGGGTTTGAGAGTTCCAAGATAAAGGAAATATTTTTGAGAATCAAGATGAAAGGAAGAGAGAATGTTTTTGGCAAGAGAAGGAGAAATTGAAGGCGGGTCCCCTACTCCATTGGGGGCGACGGTGATTTTTTGAGGGTCAAGATGATAGAGTCTTTGGATTTCCGATTTGGTGAATTCGGAGACAGCGATGAGTTTTTGGGAGGGACGAAGAGAGTTTTCGGTCCAACGGGTTAATTGAAAAAGATCTTTTCGGGTAAATTGGTCGGGGTACTGGAGGTAACCAAGATCGTGAATTGTAGCGACTTTGGGGCAGGGTGAAAAAAATGGCAAGTAGTGATTGGGAGAATAAAAGATGTCGATTTTTGGTCCAGCAAAAAGACGTAAAGGTAGGGCAAATTGTGTCCAAAGTGAACTGGGGCCAAAAACCAAATACTGCCAATTAGAAGAAGTGGGGGGAAGATCGGCAAGCGGTGGTTGTTTGAGGTAGATCAGAAAGCGGTGTTTGCCATTAAGGCGAAAAAGACCCCAGAGAAGATGGAAAGCGAATTGACCAATACCGACACGAGAAGAGATATTGGCTTCGTTACCGTCGATGCCGATTAACATTTTGTAGCAAGTAATTGGTAAATTTGGAGGGTTTGGCGGGCGGTGACAGTCCAGGAAAAGATTTTGGAGCGGAGAAGACCACGATGGGAAAGGGATTGGCGAAGAGAAACAGAGCGGTAGAGGCGATCGATGGCTTTGGCTAGGTCGTCGACATTTTCGGGGTCGACGAAGACGGCGGCAGAACCACAGATTTCAGGAAGTGAAGAATTGTGGCTAGTGATAATCGGCAGGCCAAGCTTCATCGCCTTGACTAGTGGCAAGCCAAAACCTTCATAGAGAGAGGGGTAGGCTAAACAGAAAGCGGCGGCATGGAGGGGAACCATGTCTTTTTCAGGAATAAATCCGAGAATTTTTATCGACGGGTCCGGCGGAGAAACATCTGAACCCCAGCCATATTTACCGGCGATGGCGAGCTGAAGCCGGGAAGTGGGGTGAAGTTTTTTGAAACGGAGGAAAGCGTCAACGAGCCGGGGAAGATTTTTGCGGGGTTCACGGGTGCCTTGGGCGAGGATGAAATTGTCGAGGTCGTAAATTTTTTTGACGTGGGCGATTTTACTTTGTTGGGTTTCCGGGGAAAGTTTGTTAAATTCGGAATATTTATCTTCAGCGGCTTCGTAAATGACAGAAATTTTTTTGTTGGGAATAATGGGAAGAAAGCGTTTGAGGTCAGAGCTGGTATTTTGGGAAACACAAATAAAATGGCGGCTGAAACGGGAAGCAAGAGAAAGTTTGAGACGGTGAGTGGCGACTACCCGGGGGTGATGCCAGGAGGGATCGATAAAAGGAGAGAGGTCGTGGACAGTAGTAAGATTGGGACAAAGGGTTGGGGGTTGGGTCCAGTCGGAGGTGTGAAAAACATGGCATGGTCCGATGAACTTTTCGATAGGGACGAGGTGGAGGCGGTTCCACAGCCAGTGGAGAAGAGTTGGCGGCAGACGATAATGAAAGACTTGAAGACGGCGGTATTTTTTGGCCAAGCGGGAGATTTCTCCAGGAAGAGGAAGACGAAGAGAGGAAAAGAAGAGTTTGTAGGTGTTAGTTTTATCGATGGCAAGAAGGTGGCGGACAAGATTGAGAGTGTAGTTGCTAACGCCGGTGCCGTAAGGGATGGAGGAAATGTCGATACCGATGATCATGAGATATTTTAACTAAAATTTGGAAATATAGAGAAACAAGTGTGGGAAGCCAAAGGAGAAGAGGAGTACGCCGGAGAAGGAAAGAGAGATTACGCAGACGCTCGAGCAGAAAAGGGAAAAGGCAGGAGGCTAATTCTTGAAAAGAGTAGTTTTTAAAAATGAGAAGATACCAATTTCTGGCGGTTAAAAATTGCCTTAAATTACCCATTTTTTCTGAAGTACCACCGCCAAGGTGGTAGGAGATAGCGGTAGGAACAAAAAGGGTGCGGTAGCCTTGCCGATGGAGACGGAAAGAGAGATCGACATCTTCGATGTAGGCAAAAAAGTTTTGATCAAAAAGTCCAGTTTTAAGGATAATTTTTTTGTTGTAGATAACAGCGGCAGCAGAAGAACCCCAGACTAATTTTGATTTATGATTTATGAGGGATGATTTATGAAAAGTTTGATTATTATTAAGATTGAGGCAACGGCCACGCCTTTGGAAGTTAAACCCCTGGGATTCGATAAGGGTGCCATCATGATTAAGGACAGTGCCGCAAAAAACAGCAATACGAGGATGGTGGAAAATTGTTTGATTGAGGAGATGAAACCAGTTTGGGGCAAGAGTGATGTCGGTGTTGAGAACAGCGACATAGGGGTATTTGGCAATGGTAATGCCCTGATTGACGGCGGCGGCAAAACCAAGATTAGAACTATTAATTTTCAATTTACAATTA